>ENA-OVGC01000743-OVGC01000743.1-human-gut-metagenome-genome-assembly--contig:-NODE-743-length-28518-cov-4.716615_pt1 | contig 28518 bp, 28 predicted proteins | sample MGYA00237768_ERZ505415 | MGnify/ENA primary metagenome ERZ505415 (study PRJEB26158, sample SAMN06016382) | human gut metagenome | biome: human gut; feature: ankylosing spondylitis patient; material...
AACAATTATATTTTTAATATATTGGTTATCAATTATTGTATCAGTTATTTTTACTTTTTCAACTATAATTAACATTTTTTAATTTAATTTGTAACTCTGGGATATTTCATATTGGATACTTCCTATAACAATTCTGTGTGGAGCTGGCAGTATCCACGCTTACACATTCATTACAGGCTTGATTTGTTTTGTGGCAGATGTGATTTATATTTATTTTCTGGTTCAGCTGAAACAAAAAGGACAGAACATATTTGTATGATCCATATAAAAAACTGCAGCATTGACGAAATAAAGTCAAGGCTGCAGCTTTTTTGTCTATTCTATTGTTTAGTCTTCCACCAGTGTTTCCATCTCTTTGATGATCTCACCGAATGCGTTTAATGCATCCTGGATTGGAGCCGGTGTTTCCAGATTGACACCTGCAATCTTAAGCAGTTCGACCGGAGCCATAGAGCAGCCACCGGATAAGAACTTTTTATAACGTTCTACTGCCGGAGCTCCCTCTTCCAAAATCTTATGCGCCACAGAAAATGCTGCACAATAGCTTGTCGCATACTGATAAACATAGAAATTGTAGTAAAAATGAGGAATTTTTGCCCATTCATACGCAATCTGTTCATCGGAAACAATATCGGAACCATAGTATTTTTTATTTAATTCCAGATACGTGCTGCTTAAATTGTCTGCTGTCAGACTTTCGCCTTCTTCATACATTTTATTAGTCAGCATCTCATATTCTGCAAACTGTGTCTGACGATAAACAGTTCCCTTGAAGCTGTCAAGATAATGATTCAGAAGATAAGCACGCTCTTTCTTATCGGTTGTATTCTTCAACAGATATTCCATTAAAAGAATCTCATTGCAGGTAGAGGCAACCTCTGCCACGAAAATTTTATATCCGGCATAAATATAAGGCTGTGCCTCGTTGGAATAATTCGAATGCATGGCGTGTCCCATTTCATGTGCCAATGTGAACATGTCATCCAAAGTTCCGTTGTAATTTAAAAGTACATACGGATGACAGCCATAAGCTCCGGCAGAATAAGCTCCGCTTCTCTTTCCCTGATTCTCGTAAACATCGATCCAGCGGTTTTCGAAGCCTTCTTTTACCTTATTGACATAGTCTTCGCCGAGTGGCGCAAGCGCTTTCAATACAGTCGCTTTTGCTTCCTCAAAAGGAATTTTTTTCGCCATGTCCGGAATCATCGGGGTGTAAATATCATACATATGCATTTCGTTTAAACCAAGGCACTTCTTGCGCAGCGCAACATATGCATGCATTTTATCCAAGTTTTTATTCACGGTGTCGATCAGATTGTAATAGACACTTGGAGAAACATTGTTTTCATCCACTGCGGCTTCTAAGGAAGAAGCATACTTTCTTGCTTTTGCATGGAAATTCTGCTGTTTGATATTGCCACTGTAAAGACTGGCAAGTGTGTTTAAGTACTGCTTGTAAGTCTGATACATCTTTTCAAACGCATCTTTTCTGACACGTCTGTCCGCAGACTGTACGAACTGAATATAACGTCCATGTGTAATGCGGACTTTCTCTCCGTTTTCGTCCTCAATCTCCGGGAATACGAGGTCTGCGTTATTTAAAATGGAAAAGGTATCTGCCGGTGTCTGGCTCATCTCAGCTGTCATTGCAAGCAGCTTTTCCATCTCTGCTGAAAGGCAGTGCTCTTTTAAGCGGCGGATCTCTGCTAACTGTTTCCGGTATAGTTCTAATTCCGGTTTTTCCTTTAAGAAACCTTCTAATGTCTCCTCGGAAGCTGCAAGGATCTCCGGATCAACAAACGCTGTTTTGCTTCCCATTGCCGCATAAAGAGAATATACTTTTGCGGACATTGCCTGATGTGTGGTGTTGGTCTGATCCTCGTCAAAAAGGCGCTCTGCATAGTTGAATGCTTTCTCGATTTTTTCTCCTGCTTTGGCAAGTGTCTCTAATACAACAAAAAGATTGTCTGCATTTTCGGCTGCTTTCCCCTCGAAAGCAGCTGCCTTGTCTACGAGTGCGGAAATCTCCTTTAATTCATTCTCCCACGCCCCGGTGTTTTCATACATATCACTTGTTTTCCATGTATCTTCCTCTCTTACTTCACTTCGTTTCAATAATTCTGATGCCATAATGATTTTCCTCTTTCCTGTTTTTACAATAAATTGTGTATTGCAAGATCCGATGAAATACACACTGTTAAGTATTTTAGCATAAAAGAATCATATACAACAAGTTAAAAATCCATTGTACCATTGTCTTTTATTGTGAAAAGGGCAGCAAACCATTATTGGTTCACTGCCCTGTCTTTTAGTCATGTCTGCACTATTAAAGAAATGAAATAAACTCCTTCATTGGTATACGCTGGGATTCGTGTCTATTTGCATCTGCTTTATCTTTTAACTTATCGGAATACTACTTTTATCTAGAGTAGTAGTAATTTATGAACTCAATGCCGCTACCAGCGATGAATATCTTTCCGTTTTTTATCTACTATTTACTAAAACGCAATCAACAATCTAAATCTGCAAATCAATAGTATTTCCTTCATTATTGTTCTTTTCCTTTGATTCCTCTGCGGATATATCTGCCTTTATTTTGCTATAAGAAACATTTCCTTTCGCTTTTTCGCCATACTCTTCCTTCAAACGGGCTAACTCATCATTATAAATTGATGTAAACACTCTTGCTCTTGCAAATTCTTCATCTGTACTTATAGCTTTCCAGTTTCTTGACTCTGGATTATAAGAAAGCGTTTTATTACCTTTTGAATCCCAAAACATACATGCAGCATTCATTTTGCCACCAGTTTTTTTCATGCTTGATTCATATATAGCCTTTCTATCAGGAGATACTGTTTCTCCATGCTGCATACACAATTTTCGATAAGCATCATCATCCCTTTTTCCAGTAGCAAACTCTTTTCTTGCAAGTTCTTTTATTGCTTCGTCAAATTCTTCCTCTGACATCGCTGGTTTATCTCGTTTTGTCATGATAGTATCCCAGTTTGGTTTGGTAAAATTAATGTCCACAGGCTTAAATCTTAATGAGAAATTACCATAATCACATTGTGCTAACGGATCATTTGAACTTGCTTTTTTCCCGAACATCTGCTGAACCATTTGAGCATATTGCGAATAATTATCTCTTGTTATCTGCATAATATTATTCCTCCATATTGGCATATATTTCATCTGTTCCAAATTCACTAAATCAAAAAATCAACCCTTCCGCCGATTTTATTCTCCTCCGGTTTGATAGAATCCCAGTCAATGTTTTTGATCTTATCCAAAAGTTCTTCTTTTGAATTTTCCTGAACTGTAGTTTTTCGTACTTCGATTTGCTTGGACTGTTCCTTTTTCTTTGCCTCTTTTTTCTCCTCAGCTTTCTTTTCCTGAATCTTTTCAAGATATTCTTTCTGACTGGCTGATGATTTTTCCAATTGTGCAAAGAAGGTTGTAGTTCCGTCACTATTAAAAGAGATGCCAAATTTTGTTATTTTTGTATCAGCATCTGCATTGCCGTTAGTCTTACCGAATGTTCTTTCAAATCCGAACTGGGCATTGATTTCATCTGACATGCGCAAAGCTCCCTCAATGCTATGCATTTTTTCTGCATAATATTTCGGATCAGACGCCATCTTCTCCATTTCTTCCTTTGAGAAAATAACCGTATACTCCTTATCACTTTGGGCTAAAATATCTTTGGCATTATCACCATTTTCAAAATCGGCAACCATAAAATCCATGTCGTTTCTTGATCCACGCAAATTCTCCAGCATTTTTTGTGCCGCTTTACTGAGATTTTTTTCAGCGATGCTTTCAGTCGTATTTTTCTTTAATTTCGTATTTTCTGTTTGTTTGTGCTGTTTCTTTTTCTTATTTGCCGTACCAGTCTTGTAGTTGTTCTGGTAACTTGCATAAGCAGCCGTGGTTGTGCTTACATTCATTGACATATCCGGTGTCCTCCTTGTACATATCACATCGTAAATCCGTTTACCTGTTCTTTTCTATATATCGGCATAATTGTTTCGATTATGAATCTTATCATAAAGTTCTGGACTTCACGTGAAAAATCAAAAGTGCCACCTGGCACTGCTCCTATGCTCATTTTTTCCTTGCGCACAATATTTATTTTATGCTCTGGCTTCAAAAGAAGGTCTATCCTGATCCAAATAATCCGGCATCTCTCTCAATTCTGAACTTCCATTCTCTTTTACGAAATTATATTCGCTCCAATAAATAGAATAAAATTCATCTTTTTTTGCAAGTTCCGCTGGTGTCATCTCTTAGCCCCAGCCATTTCCAAGATTAGATAATACCGTTACTCCCTGATACTGAATTTCAGCACCATAACCACCAGTAGTTAGAATTGGGCAATTCAATGTTCCTCCTCCTGCCAGTGCAAACTGTTTTTCAGCAAAATTACTGCTTTTTCCTTCTGCCTTCTCCAAAAAATCCAATAGTGATAATTCTCCACATCCTTTACATTTCGGATTGCCAGTTTGTTTTTTTATAGTATTTTTAGCCTGTTCATATAATTGCTTTCTATCAGGTGCAACATCTGATAGATATTCTGCCCGTAAACCAAGAACCTGTCTGGAAATATATTCTGACTCTGTCTTATTTGTTGTCGTAGCTGCTCGTCGTGCCAGTTCTCTAATTTCACTAACAAATTCCGTCTGCGTTTTTGAGCTTTTCCCTTTTGTTGGAATAAAAGACCAATTCGGTTCTCCGTTACTGCATGAGGAAATTAATTGTTCTTTTCTAATAGCTCCTATACCTGACAACAATACACTCATTAACTCAACTCCTTATTTGACACTTCATAATCACCAAATATGTCGTTAATTCTTGTTTCATATGCGTACCATCGTGTAAATACAGACATATTCCCCAGGAAATTTTTAACTTTAAAAGTGTCTTCTGACTTCGGATAATAATCTTCCATTAAATCCCAGACATTGCGAATTTCCCCTTCCGATTCGGTGCGTAACGTCTGAAACGGAACCTTTAAATCGTAATTATTCTCTCCGATTGTTATTTTCAGATTTCCACTAAATTTATTGTCCTCTGTAAAAGACGTTACCTGTTCCTTGAAAAACATCTTAAAATTCTCAGGCGGTATCGCTGATTCCTTTGCCAGACTGCTCCTGCCAGCCTGATTTCTAAATTCAAAATTCCATGTGCTGTTAAAATCAAAACCACCGTCTAATGTAAGGCTGGAATTTGCTTCGATTTTATCACAGTCAATTTCACCTAATTTCCATTTATCAGTCATCTGTTGGACAGATTCCCTCAATGCCGCATTGGTTTCATTGCATTGATAGTAATAATCTGAATTATAATAAGTCCAGTCACTGTGGCTATCAGAATAGTATTTCTCATTCAATGATTTTCCTTCCTGATAGTTCGCCAGACTTGCTGCCCTTGCATTTTCTTTTGCAAATATCTCATACATCTCACTTACGATCTGTGTATTATCTGCTTCATTGGTTCCAGATGTCTGGTGCTGACTTGTCCAATAGGTACGCATGGAAGTACAACATTCCTCAAAATAGGAATTAAGTTCCTCTCTGCTCACCTTTCCGGCATAAAAATCGGTCATATGACTGGATATATCTTTCTGCATATCATAACCAAAGGAATCTCCGAAGGTACTCTTGGGCATCCCTGTCACTACATTAAATTTTTGATAACAGTCACATACATATACCAGTGGTTCTGCCATTTTCTCAAAAGTGTCTTTTCTGGTTTGGATTTCTTTTGTCAAATCCTTTACCTTTTCTTTGTATTCATCATATTTGCCTGCATCATTTACAATATTATTTACGTTGTTTGAAGCAAGCGCTCCGATGTAAAGTGTACTGTCTCTCATACATTATCCTCTCTAACTGCTACCAACTTACTTTTAGTTTTTCTAATTTTTCCAGAAAAGCAACATAAAACTCTCTTTCTTTCATACAAGCTCGCTGAACTTCGATACTTTTCGGAACATATTCCCGTGGGTGATCTAAATCGTAAAGAGCCTGACTCGTTGCCTGAATTGCAGACTCTGTTGTATTTCCCAAAATGTCGATGTTATCCGCATCTCCATCTCCTTTAAGCTGTTTATTCAGCCTTTGTACCATCATCTGCGATATATGGCTCAACATTCCATTTTTCTTTATTCCCATGCCGTTTGCATTTACATCCTTAGCAGCTTCCATCCATGCATCTTTTACATCCCGTGGAGTATTCGGTCCAATCATATCAAATGCTTTTTCATCAAAGTCTGCTTCTGCCATATATGGATTTATATTTTCATTTTTCTGAACCGCACATTCCGTACTAAATTGAGGGATATTATTCTGCTTATGTCTAGTTTCATACGACACGCCATTCATAGAATAATTAGAATTAATCTGCATAGTGCAAGTCCTCCTTATTAATCACATGACACTTTATAATTAACATAATCACCGTCACTTTCATAATGGCTCATTAGATTTTTTGTTTCCTGAACATTGCCATACATTGCTCATTCCCATATAAGACACATTATTAAATCACACATTTTACGCTTTCATATCGAAGTTGCCTTGTGATATTATGTCTTCGTTTATACTGCCAGCCTTTTCTTCACTATTTAATGCTTTTCTCGCCTCGCTAAATGCCTCATAATATGTCATTTTCAATGCTGAATGCACCTGTGACTCTGCTTTTGTTTCTTTTTCCTGCCAGCCTACTCCCCCTGTATAAGTTAAAACTTCTTCACCATCTTCATTGTATACATGAATTGCCGAGCCTGTCCCTGTTCCCTGATATTTTGCCCCATAAGGTATTCCAAACAGCATACAGAGCCATTTTTTGTCTGCTTCCTCAACTTCTTTCATTGCTGACATATTACCGGAATTCATTGATTGACTAAACTTTCCAATTAAGGCAGCTCTATCCGGGGCTACTTTGCTTACTTCCGCCTTCCGCAAATTCATAAATGCATTTCCCATATATACATTATCCTGTGCATCTTTTTTTGCCAGATCAACAATCTTCTCTTTTAAAGAATCCGTTAATTTCCATTTGTTTTTTTCAGAAGATTTAGAAACATTTTTATTCGATGTGTTCCACACTTTTGCTGTGCTATAATTATTTGATATTTCCATTTAATTGAATCACCTCTCTGTTGCACTGTCTATATCCGCTGTAATCTCAACTTCCTCATCATCGGCAAAAGGATTCTGTCCTGTCATCCCGGTTCCATATGCATACAGCATTCTTGTAAACTGATATCTTGTATGCTCATCAAAATGATTCAGTGTCTCTGTATCTTCTCCCTTTACATCTCCATTGCAAAAATCAACAAACTCATTTTTGCTGCCATCTTTTGTAGATAATTTACCTGTCTTTGTGTTATAAATGAAATTATAGGTGCTTCCTACTCCAGTTACATTCATAAAACATCCTCCATCTTTCCGCCTCATAAATACTATTTATCTTTTTATTCGTCATTTCTCGTCTAATTCTGTATATCCATTGTCTGACTATTTTCTTTCTGAATTTTATTAGCGTTTGTTTTCATTATCAGATTTGCATTATCCATATAATTAGATATAATTAGATATTTTCATGTTTTTACCTTTCTGCCAATGCATCAAATGTTTAAACTCTGCTTTTCGTTAAGTAACTATTGTTTCTAAGTCACAGAATACCATGCCCTTTTCCTATTATCAGCATCACATTGATAGGATATTAACTGTTTCATATCCTTTAACCCACCTTTACCATATAGGATGCTCAAAGTCATATCTGACACATTATTCCAGCCTTTTACTGACATAGTCGAAACTAAATCATGTATCCAATTTTTCATCTGCTGCTTATACTCTTTTGGAACCTTTCCAGTATCTTCAACAGCATGATTAACTAAATCCAATATGTCCTCTCCTGACTCTGTGTAATATGTACCATTTTTCTCCTCAAGCTTATCTAATTCATATCCCGTATAACTATACACCTGATGATATGCTTCGTATTTCATTTTTGATTCTTTTGTTATCTGAGTGTTTCGCAGCCATCTTGTGTCGAACAATAGTAAATATGCTTATAGAGATTTTTTCCGTTATCTCCCACATTTAATGCATTTTGCATCCGCATCTTTGTTTCTTCATCTACACCGTCTACCGTTATTTCATAACTATATGGATCAACAGTAAAAGTACAATCTTTCGTAATAGAAGATGTATCTACACCAGCCTGCTTTAAAATATTTGAAATTTGCGAATTTACCAATGCTCTTTCAAATTGAATTTTATCCGAATCTACACTGTCACCATCTACTTCAATTCCCCTAAACAAAGAATCCTGATAATTTACACCATTTATCTTTCCTGTTCGCCACATCTGCATTTCATAATTATATGCAATCCTTCGTTCTGTATCGGTCAAATTAGTCTCATAATAATCTGAACTCTTATCAAAATACTTGGCATGAATATAATTTTCAGGATTGGAATGTGTTTTTGCTTCTGCGCCAAGCTTTGAATATTTTTCCGTTAATGCTCCCCTAAAAGCCTTACCTGTACTCATATATTCACTTGTTTTCGCATTAATCTGTGTCCCTGCATTATCAATTATTTTTTGATTTGTTTTTTGGGCTGAAGCTATATAGGATTTTAAGTCAATGCTTTTGTCAACATTTGTATTATGTGTTCTTCCGTTTGTATTTTTTACAAGCTTTTCCTTTCCTGATGCGCTTATCGTTAAAGTATCTCTTGTACCGCTGCAACCTGCATCTTGACTTCTTGTAGTTTTTCGTTGTTGCCCATACAGCGTATTAATGAATGACTGATTGGTATAAATTCGACTATTAAAAAAAATATTCATAATATCACCTATATCCTTAATATGACTTATATCATGTTCCATTCTTTTATAATTTCATCGGCACTATTCTTCTCATATTTTATACGTTCTGCACCAACTACGATTTTTTTGCACCAACTACGATTTGAGCACAAAAAAAGGACGAAACCGCCCTTTTTACGAATTCAGAAACAAATCTGCTACAAATTTGTTTCCATCCTGTTTTAATTGTAAATTCCCATCATACTTATCTATGCTCTGTTTCACATTTAAGAGTCCTATCCCCCTGCCTTTTCCCTTATCTGATACCGGCATACGTTTTTTCCATTTTACATTTCCACAACTGTTTTCTATATGAACTACCGTCATCTTATGATAGGCACTGATTTTAATAAAAATGTATTTTTCTCCGTCAACATTTGCAGCAGCTTCAATCGCATTGTCCAGCAGATTTCCGAAAATAGTTGTTATGTCTATCGGCTCTATGTAAGATAATTCTACATTGTCTATCTTAATGTCCGAATGTATCCCTTTCTCCTGCATGACAGCATTTTTATCTGTCAGCAGAATGTTCAATATCGGATTCTCTGTGTAAGACATAGGAATCAGTGGTGCCAGTGTACTTCTGATTGCCTCTGCATATTCGCCAGCCGTATGCTCCCTCTCTGTTCCATACAAATTCTCGATAGCCCTGATATGCTTATCCACATCATGTAATATCCGTATTGTCTGATTATATTTTTCAGTCTGTGCCAGATAATACTCATACTGCATTTTTGCCTGTTGCTCCAATGCCTTTACGCGGTTTTCATAGTGTTTCTTTTCGTCTGCCATTTTGACATAATACAAAAGATACAGGTCAGCTAAAACGATGCACCCCATATTTACCGCTGACAGATAGCTTTTCTGCCCATCCCTAAAATTCTGCACAATCACAAGCATATTGACCAGACTGTAAAAAAACAGGATTCCATATATGATATATTGTTCTCTGGAACAGGCTGCCTCTGTCCTTTTTATCAATCTGTTTATCAAAACATAGTATAGGAAAATCAGCACTATCTTTGAAAATGCCACTTCCAGACAATATTGCATGACAACATCAATATTTAAAATTCCACCAATCTGCAAAAAACAGTGTAACAGAAGCACTCCCAGCGTTTCACATACAGACATACATAAAACCAGTACTTCACACTCAGTGATTCTACGGATTGGTCTGTCTGCATCTTCGTAATACAGAAAATATACCGTTACACCAACTCCAACAAACCATATCAGCAGATTCAATATTGCAAAGTTCAGCATATTTATGTAAAATGCAGTAATTCCCATCGCTATCTCTGCCGCTATATACAAAGTTCTATTGCTGTAACTTTTCTTATATCTTTCATTCATAAATTGAAAAAGAATTGTACAGATAATAAAACAGGAAAGTCCATTACATATCACAAATAAAATCTTATCCATCTTCTATTCTCTCCTCTGGGTTTTCTGCAAAAATTTATTCATTTCTTCCCGAAAATCAGAGCTTCTTTTTTGTGCAAGGGACAGTTCTTTCCCATTGTCCAGATAAATATGAAATCCCTGTATCTTCTCAATATGTCTCACATTTATAAGACAGCCTCTGTGATTTACCGCAAAATCATATGGATGTAATTCTTCCACAAGATTTTCAAATGTACATTCACATTCATATCTGCAATCTTCCATAATAATTGCTGCTTTTCTGGATCTTTTTATGTACTCAAAATATAATATCTCGTTTAATTTCAAACAAACACAACCTGCTTTTGTTCCTGATTCATCTAGTATTTCAAATTCCTTTTCTATTTCCGGATATTTCTCCTGCCCCAGAATTTCCATAATCTGCGTTTTCATTTCTTCTTCATTGATCGGTTTACACAGAAAAGAAAACGCATGTACCTTATTAATCGCCTGTGCCATGTATTCTTCATAACTGGTGATGTATATAATTTTTATATCATGATTTTTTTCTTTCAGCTTTCTTCCGAGCGTAATTCCGCCCAGTTCTTCCATGGAAATATCCAGTATTCCGATATCAATCTTGTCATTACTGTTCAGCAGCTCATTCGCCGACAGAAACGACCGTATCTGATACTGAACCTGATATTCTGAAAGAATCTTATCCAACATCAGCGTCGCTTTGTCAAGATCTTCCTTATCATCATCACATATCACTACTTCTAACAATCCAATCTCCTCCCTGTAATAACTTTTGTTTTTCTATTATACCATATCGGCACTTTTTATAATTGCCGATATGGTATGATCATCAAAATTATTTTTACCTTTCCCCTCTGTCACGCTTCCTCGTGCTCTGTCTGCCATACGCTTTCGTTCCATGGTATTTCTTTCTGGCTTCCAGTTCCTCTAAGAATTCATCATATACACTCATCTTATAACGGATACTCTTCATCTTAGCCGCATCATATCCCATCCTGTTCTTATATGCTTCAAACTCCTGTGACGTGTCCTCTGTTGGCGGCGGAAGCTGTCTGACACGCTCCTGTATGGACATCTTCGTATAATCTGGTGGTATCTCCTGCTCTTCTTTATGGGAAGTCGGTTCTGTCTGTTCTTCTAATGCTATTCCCTGCCACTCCCGGTTAAATTCATCAAACGCAGCACCATAGAACACTTCCTCCTCGTCATCACGAATGTTCTCTTTCTCACAGAACCGGTCAAAGCCCTCATATACACTGATATCCCCTTCTGGCTTTTCATATTCCTTTTGAACACTCCCTGCTGTATCTATACCGACACTTTCCTTAACATCAGATATATCCCATTCCGCATAATCATCATATCTTCCGGATTCCTGCTCGATATCAGCCTTTATGCGTTCATACTCCAGTCTGCTTTTTTCCTTCTTTTTCAGATATTCAGTTATCCCTGCGACAGTAAATCTTGCACCAAGCCTGCTCCCTCTGACCGCCATCGGCTTTCCTTTTTTATCCGTCCTGTATTTCAGGGCATAGGATATGGTATTGCCCCGGAGCCGAACATCCATCAGATAATACACCTTCGCATAATCAATCACATCCTGCAAAGTCTTATTCTCCGGTCTGTTCATGGCATTTCGCAGAAGCACCTTTATTTCTTCCCGAAACGACAGCTTATCACGCTTTTTCATCTGATATTCTGCGAAGCTCTGGCGCTCCCTGTCTTTATCCTTTACATAATAGCTGTCACGATACGAATGAACCAGTCCACGCTTCCTGCACTGTTCCCCGAAATATCTGCACATTTCCTTCAGCTCTGCCGGTCCCCGTCTGAAGGACTTTCCATCTTTTACATTGCAGTTGCTTACCAGAAAATGCACATGTGTATGTGCTGTATCTGTATGCACTGCAAACAATACCTCATATCCTTTTGAACAGAAGAACTCCCTCGCAAAATCCTCTGCTATTTTATATGCCTGCTCATAGGTCAGTCTGTCATTATCCTCCGGGTGAAAGGATATCGAAAGCTTCTGTGCCAGTATCTCCTTCTGCTTATACCTGCTGTACCTTTTGTCATGCATCTTTCTTGTTATAAGCAGGCTGTTTGCAAAGTTATCTCGGTTACAGCCGAAAGCTTTATACAGGTGTGGTTCTGTCTTTACCACACCATCTTCCACCTGTTCTTTTCTTCTGCCCAAAATCAGTACCACCCGTCAAACGGGTGGTTTGCTCAGCGGCTATAAGCCTTTGTTACCGGCCAGCGCCTAAAGACGCTGGCTTTCACTTTCGTTCAAGCTACTAATGCCTTTGACTCGTCGCTGCCCTTAAAAGGGCATTTGTATTACCAGCAACCCTTAAAAGGGTCTTCGTATTCTTTTACACTTAATTTATCCAAAGCTATATCATGTTTTTCCTGCTCTTGGATATATTTCTTTATTGTTGCTTCATTTAATCCTACTGTACTCACATAGTATCCTTCTGCCCAGAAATGTCTATTTCCATATTTATACTTTAAGTTTGCGTGCTTGTCATATATCATTAGTGCACTTTTTCCTTTTAAATATCCCATAAACTGTGATATACTATATTTCGGTGGAATACTTACCAACATATGGATATGATCTGGCATTAAGTGTCCTTCTATTATTTCCACACCTTTATACTTACACAATGCTTTGATAATATCTCTGATATCTTCTTTGTACTGATTGTATATTACTTTTCTTCTGTATTTTGGTGTGAATACAATATGATATTTGCACATCCATTTTGTATGTGCCATAGAATTTGTTTGATTTGCCATTAAAATCACCTTTCCTTTCGTTAAATAGTAGCCTGAACAACTCTATTTTAGCGGAAAGGTGATTTTTTTGTATAACAAATTTGTTGCACCACCCGCATAGCAGGTGGTTTATTGTTTCGCACATCTCCATTTCTCCGTTGGGAGAAACTCCGATGCACTCAACAGGCTAAAGCCCATAACAGAAAGCAGGACCTTGGGGTTACTATAAACCCTTGATCCTGCTTTTTTAAGAACTATCCTTTTTTCACTGTCCCTTTTTATTCACTAATAATTATTTGCTACCACTGGTGCACCACCAAGAATAATAGTTGTATTGGCAATACACATCATGGTGATGATGATTGCACTGATAATTGGCATTATATATGGATTTTTTGTTTTCTTATATATGATTCTGTCCAAAATCGGGTTAACAAATAAAAATACTATCATAGGATATAACCAGATACCTCCGATTCTGTCTCCCTCGGTTTTATACCAGGTCAATGCACCTGTCACAAAGAATGGTATATATTGAACAAGCCAATATAAAACAGGTCCAGCAATGTTGAACAAAGCTGTTACAACCGTGTTTTCCCTGCCACAAATTGTATTACGGTTATAACAGCAGGAAACTATCGACAGCATAATGTAATAAAACATAAATAATGGAATATATCTCAATCCAATCAGCACTTTATCGGCATCAAATGCTTTTAGTGTTAATACCCACAATCTGAAATCTGTCTTAAAGAAATAATCTGCAAAGAATAAAATTCCAAAAGCCAGCGTTACTGTTAAAATTGAAAGATAGATTGTTTTTACCAATTTACCCTTTTCCATCATAATTCCGGCTGCTTTTGCATTTATCCGGTTGTTTCCTGCAATCTTATTTGAAATAAGTATGACTGCCCCTAGGAATAGCCCGTTTAAAACACTCCATACACCTGACAGCAATGGACCTGCTGCAGGCCACACAGGATTTGCCTTTGAATATATGGTAATGATCATCAAGCGGTAACTTAATGCTGAAAACAATGCCCCTGCAACCATAGAAATCCAAAACCAGTTTTTCTGTCTCGGCTCAGTTATAACAACCGGCTTGACATCTGTAGATGCCTTAAGACATCCAAAATATGCTGTATTTTCAACAAGTGTTAATACAAATGCAACAACAAACATCATAATACCAACAAGCCCCAAAACATTAAAAAATTGTTTTGCCTGCCATACCTGATTTGACGCAATTATTTCATGAGGTGCTCCAAATGATTTTTCAAAAAAATCAATACCATGCTCTACACTTGTTTTCGAAAAATGTACCCATGGATGTGTTCCACCTACTTGATAAATAACTCTGAATGCCCCATCTTTTTCATAATACTTTCCAGACTCAACATCAGACATTCCATCTGATCCATTATTGAAATTTACAAAATTCTTTGCATCCGGGGTCGTCAGAAATACTCTCGGTACAGCTTCATTTCCATTTTCATCTGTTGTCCAAAAAAAGAATTCATCATATTTATCTGCAATAATTCCTACATTTCTTGTTCCAAAATCTGCACTATGATCTACACCTGTGTCATCACACCATGTAGATGCCTGAAATAGAACAGCTGATACAATTGGATTTTCCCTCTCATTATCAATTGCAATTTCCATATCACAGGCAGCTCCACCACTTGAATGTCCTGTAATTCCAATCTTGTCTTTATCTACATATGGCAATGAAGCAGCAAGTGCCACTGCTGCGTCAATTCCAACTGCAGATGAATAAACTTCATCTGCCGCAGTAATTTCTGTATCTCCATGTCCATGCATATCTACAGCAATAACAGTATATCCCCGACGCGCATATTCTATAGAATATAAATCCTGCATTTCCTTATTATTAAACCACCCTTCAACAGTAACAATAGCCGGCGACTTATTTTCTTCCGTTGCAGACTTTGGTTTATATAACAGCGCACTTACTTCATGACCTGTTGAATCCACAAGGCGTAGTTCAGATACTTTTACCCTTCCACCAGAACTTTGTATGACAGAAGATACTGCCATACTGACAAAGCACAAAATCAATGATATGACTAACCACGTTTTTGCTGTTAATTTTTTTCCCATAACACAATCTCCTTTACATCTGGCGAATGACGTTTGCTTCACGAAACAGTTTTCTTTTTTCCCCCCTTTTTCAAATATAAAAACATCAATACATTTATGTTCATGCAAGCAAATAATTGTAAAAAAAAGACACAAAATCTTATAAAAGATTATTGTGTCTCCGCTCTCATACAATAATTGTCATTCATTTTCTTTAATTTACATACGCATTATAGCATTAGCATTAAGTTTTTTCAATATATTTTTGTACAGTTTTTGTAAATTCTGTGTATTAATTTTGTGCCGTTATTTTTTTTGTTTTTTTAATTTTTGTACATACAATGCCTGCTTATATGCGAAGTAAATTGTCATTTCATTGCCGCCCGAATCATATTCTCCGCTTCCTTTGCTTCTGCTTTGGTAAGCTGTGGCGTATCTTTTAAAACATAATCCATGCCAAGATTGTCGTACTTGACTTTTCCCATAGAATGATATGGAAGGACTTCCAGTTTCTCCACATTGTGGAGCGTCTTTAAAAACAGCCCAAGTTCCGTCAGTTCTTTCTCATCAAACGTAATGCCCGGTACGACTACATGGCGGATCCAGACCGGCTTTCCGATCGAATCAAGATACCTTGCAAACGCAAGAATATTGCTGTTGGACTGCCCAGTGAGTTTCTGATGTTCCTCATCGTTGATATGCTTAATATCAAGCATGACGAGATCTGTCACGGACATGAGCTGTTCTATCTTTTCCATTCTGTCTGATGCCTTGTTTTCACTTATTCCAGTGAGGCTGATCTCTCTCTCACTGATCTGATCTGTTCTTGTATGTTTCTTTGGAAACATAATTCCGGATGTATCCAGACAGGTGTGAATGCCCTTTTCCTTTGCCTTCGTAAAAAGCTCCGTCAGAAAATCAAGCTGTAACATGGGTTCTCCACCCGTTGCCGTGATCCCCCCGGTCTGATAGAAAGAACGGTTGCGCTCGAAACGGTCTATAATCTCATCCGCTGTCATTTCTTCCCCATCCTCTATCTTCCATGTATCGGGATTATGGCAATACTGGCAGCGCATCGGGCAGCCCTGAAAAAAAACGACAAACCGTACGCCCGGACCGTCCACTGTGCCAAATGTTTCTAACGAGTGAATTTTCCCCATGTTGTTCTCCTTTTCTGATTCCTATCGCTTGCCGCGCCATTCGCAAAACCGCTCCTGCGATGCTTTCCGCTGCTGCGCAGCTCCTTTTGCTCATAGACTGGCGCTCCCTCCGTCACTATCTGTGCAGACAGTCTTCCATGCAAGCATGAGTCTGTCTGCACAGATATGACGTGTGAGCTGTTGCACTACATCCGCTCGTGGAAGGTACGTGCGATCACTTCGTCCTGCTGCTCTTTTGTCAGCTTGATAAAGTTGACCGCATATCCAGATACACGGATGGTGAGCTGTGGATACAGTTCCGGGTGTTTCTGTGCATCCAATAACGTATCACGGTTTAAAACGTTTACGTTCAAGTGATGTCCGCCTTTGACAACATAGCCGTCTAACATTGCAACAAGATTGTTCTCCTGTGCTGCCTCATCTTTGCCCAGTGCATCCGGTACAATGGTAAATGTATTGGAAATACCATCCTGTGAATCCATAAATGGCAGTTTAGCGACAGATGCCAGGGATGCAACCGCGCCATGGGTATCACGTCCATGCATCGGGTTTGCACCCGGAGCAAATGCTACACCTTTCTTTCTTCCATCCGGTGTTGCTCCTGTATTTTTACCATAGGAAACATTGGATGTAATGGTCAAAATCGATGTTGTCTGGATACCGCCACGGTAAGTATGGTTTCCTTTTACATATCCGATAAAGGTGTGGAGCACCTGTTTTGCGATCTCGTCAACACGATCGTCGTCATTTCCATATTTCGGGAAATCTCCCTCAATCTCAAAGTCAACGGTCACACCATTCTCGTCACGGATTGGTTTGACTTTTGCATATTTGATCGCAGAAAGGGAGTCTGCTACTACAGAAAATCCTGCAATACCGGTTGCAAACCATCTTCTCACATTTTTGTCATGTAATGCCATCTCTAATTTTTCGTAGCAGTATTTATCATGCATGTAGTGAATGATATTTAATGCGTTCACATACACTCCTGCTAACCATTTCATCATATCTTTGTATTTATCCCATACTTCATCGTAATCTAAGTATTCGGATGTGATCGGACGGTATTTCGGTCCGACCTGTTTTCCTGTCATCTCATCGACACCGCCATTGATCGCGTAAAGCAGGCATTTTGCGAGGTTTGCTCTCGCACCGAAGAACTGCATTTCCTTACCGATTCTCATAGATGATACACAGCATGCGATTCCATAATCGTCACCATGGACAACACGCATAATATCATCATTCTCATACTGGATCGCAGAGTGTTTGATGGATGTCTCGGCACAGAATTTTTTGAAGTTTTCCGGCAGTTTTACAGACCAGAGTACGGTCATGTTTGGTTCCGGTGCTGCTCCGATGTTGTTCAAGGTGTTTAAGTAACGGTAAGACATTTTTGTAACCATATGTCTTCCATCCACACCGATTCCACCGATGGACTCTGTCACCCAGGTTGGATCGCCGGCAAAAATCGTGTTGTATTCCGGTGTACGCGCAAATTTTACAAGACGAAGTTTCATCACGAACTGGTCGATGATCTCCTGGATCTCTTTTTCGGTAAATGTTCCCTCTGCGAGATCACGCTCTGCATAAATATCTAAGAAAGTGGAGGTACGTCCTAAGGACATTGCCGCACCGTTCTGCTCTTTTACTGCTGCAAGATATGCAAAATAGACAGCCTGTGTTGCCTCTAATACATTATTTGCAGGTTTCGAAATATCACAGCCGTAAATTTCTGCCAGTTTCTTTAACATTTCCAGCGCACGGATCTGCTCGGATAACTCTTCTCTCTCACGGATCACATCCGAGTACATGATGGTACGTGTGTTGTTTAACTGCTCTTTTTTATCCTCGATCAGACGGTCTACACCGTAAAGAGCCGGTCTTCTGTAGTCACCAATAATACGTCCTCGTCCGTATGCATCCGGAAGTCCAGTGATGATATGTGCGCTTCTGCACGCTCTCATCTCCGGTGTGTAAGCGTCAAATACACCGGCATTATGAGTTTTTCTGTGTGTTGTAAAGTACTCTACCACTTCAGGATCGACTTTGTATCCATTGTCCTCGCACGCCTTGATCGCCATACGGATACCGCCGTAAGGCTGGAGAGCACGTTTGAAAGGCTTGTCCGTCTGGAAACCGACAATCTTCTCTTTCTCTTTATCTAAATAACCCGGACCATGGGAAGTGATCGTGGAAATGATCTTTGTGTCCATATCCAGCACTCCGCCGGCTTCTCTCTCCTGTCTGGAAAGTTCTAATACCTGATCCCAGAGATCGGTGGTATCCTGTGTTGGTCCCTCTAAGAAGGAATCATCCCCATCATATGGATGATAATTCTTCTGAATAAAATCTCTTACGTTTACTTCTGTTTCCCAGGCTCCGCCCTGGAAGCTTCTCCATTCTGTCTGCATTTTTCTCTCCTTCTGCCACCCGTGTGGCCTTGCATGGTTCATAACATCTGTGTTATTATGTTCATTCTGATTTTTGATTGATGCATGGTTAGTCTTTTCTAACCATGGTTAGGCTATCCTAACTTCCATCTTTTGTCAAGAGTCACGCGCGCTTTTTCCGGTAAGTATTCAAAAAAATACAATGAGTGGTTCCTTTCTCATGCTGATGGGATTTTTTGGAAAATTTACCCTAAAAATAAAAAGAACCGCACGTCTGGACTCTTCGCCCAGACGGTCGGCATTCTTTTGTTATACTTCACGTGGTAAACCCCACTATTTCCGTCAGTCATATAACAATTGCATTGTACTATGAGTGGAAAATATTTTCAATAGGTAATTTTTCACAAACAATCCACATATGCCAGCAATTCCTCCGGTCTGCACTTTAGCACCCGTGATAGCTTCAGCAATGTCATTCCCTGTGGCAAGTAATACATAAAAATTCTTGTTTTGTTTCCCATGTTTATGTTATAATATTCCAAAGCATATTTTACAAAATCTTTATGGCGTTATGCCATCTATATTCTGGAAACGTCAGATTACCCCCAATGATCTGCGTTGTTCGTTCGTATCTATGCTTTTAATTACCCATTAACGAATTTAAAAGCAGGAGACGAAAGAAATCAGATATAGAATATATTTATTCTCCTGCCAAGACAGTATTATTTAAGAGCTGTCTCACCAATCAGGAGGAAGCCTATGGCAAAACACAAACGAAACCATAACAAAGTATCCAGAAACTCAGCAGTCAATATGCCAGCTACAAACAGAAACTACAAGGACACCGTTTTTCGGATGTTGTTTTCTGACCGGAAAAATCTGCTCTCACTCTATAACGCAGTAAACCAGAGCAATTATAATAATCCAGACGATCTGGAAATCGTCACATTAGAAAATGCTATTTATATGGGGATGAAAAACGATCTGGCATTTATTATGGATACCAATTTGTATCTGTATGAGCATCAGTCAACCTACAATCCAAATATGCCTCTTCGTGATCTGTTTTATATTTGCAGTGAATATCAGAAACTTGTGGATAAGAAATCTCTGTTCTCCTCCACGTTACAGAAAATCCCTGCACCAAATTTTATCGAGTTTTACAATGGTTCGACGGCAATTGCTGACTGTACAGAGCTTCGGCTTTCCTCGGCATTTGAACATTTGTCAGGTGAACCAAAACTTGAATTGATTGTCACGGTTTTAAACGTCAATGAGGGGCACAATGCAGAGTTAATGCAGCATTGCAATACATTAAACGAATATGCACAGTATGTTGCCAGAGTGCGGCTCTATGCAGCGGATATGTCTTTAGATCAGGCCGTGGAACGTGCCGTAGACGAGTGTATCAGGGAAGGGATTTTAGCCGAATTTCTTACCTGCAACCGAAACGAGGTCATCAGTATGAGTATTTTTGAGTATGATAAAGAATTAGAAGAGAAGAAATTACGGAAAGCAGAATATGAAGCTGGTTTCTCCGAGGGCGAAAAGCATGGTATAGAACTAAATTCTATCGAAACTGCCAGGCGCATGCTTCAATTACAGGAGTTCTCACTCGAAAAAATTGCTGCGATCACAAGTCTGCCCTTTGACGAAGTGAAAAAATTACAAACAAACGAAGTGAGGTCTGATTCATGAAAATTGCATTAGTTTCCGATACACACGGTGTATGCCGTAAAGAATTATTTGACCATATCAAAAAATGTGATTATCTCATTCACACCGGAGATTTTGACAACGAACGTACCTATAACAGATTCTTAAACTGCGGCATTCCGATGTATGCAGTACGTGGAAACTGTGACCACGGAGAGTGGGCATCCTACCTGCATGAGTTTGTCTCCGTGCCGATTAATGGAAAATTATTTTATCTTGTCCATAACAAAGCTGACCTGCCTTTCGATCTCACGGATGCGGATTTTATAATTTTCGGACACACCCATGTATTCACACACTACGACCGCTACGGAAAAGTTTTTATCAATCCGGGCAGCGCCGGGGCTGACCGTGGAGATGGAAAAGGCATTGCAATTTTAGAATTGACGGATGATGGATATGACGTGGAACGGATTTTGCTGTAGACGAATGTATCCGGGAAGGGATTCTGGCTGAATTTCTTACCCGCAACCGAAATGAGGTCATCAGTATGAGTATCTTTGAGTATGATAAAGAATTGGAAGAGAAGAAATTACGGAAAGCAGAATATGAAGCTGGTTTCTCTGAGGGTGAAAAATATGGACATGAGGCTGGTTTCTCTGAAGGCGAAAAGCATGGACATGAGACTGGTTTCTCCGAGGGCGAAAAGTATGGTATAGAACGTGGTACTTTTCTAAATTCTATTGAAACTGCAAAACGCATGCTCAAATTACAGGAGTTCTCACTTGAAAAAATTGCTGCTATTTCCGGGCTGTCTCTAGATGAGGTAAAAAAACTACAATAAATTTTAAATGAATCATTCCCCTTAAAATAACAAAAAGAGCTCCTGTGTGAGCTCTTTTTGTTATTTATGCTGTAATTTTCAATTACTGTAACAGAGAAAGTACACCCTGAGTAGACTGATTAGCCTGTGCAAGCATAGACTGACCTGCCTGTGCAAGAATGTTGTTCTTGCTGTACTCAACCATCTCTTCTGCCATATCTGTATCACGGATACGAGATTCAGCAGTTGTTGTATTCTCAACAATGTTATCTAAGTTGTCGATTGTGTGCTCTAATCTGTTCTGTACAGCACCAAGAGCAGATCTCTGAGAAGAAACCTTTGCGATAGCATCGGAAATTGCATCTACCGCATAAGTAGCAGCTGTTCCGGTAGCGTCTGTTACATTCAAGCCTTTTACTCCGAGATTTGCAGAGTTCATTACATCAATATCGACTGTGATTTTATTGGTCATATCTGCATCTGCACCAACATGTAAGTTGAAGGAAAGTGTATCTGCTACTGTTGCATATCCTTTTGAGATTGTATAGGTTGTCTTTCCATTTGCATCTGCTCCATCAGAAACAGTTGCATCTCTATTAACAGTTCCAATGCTATTAGCAGCCAGAAGTTCTGCCTTAATTTTCTTTTTAGCTTCCGTTGTTGAAATAATGGATGAATCATCGTCATCAACACCATCTCCGTCAGCATCATTCATTGCTGCATATTCTTTACCATCAACAGTTGCTTTCGAACCATCTTTTACAAGATTTGCTGCTGTGACTGCAGTACCATTAGTCTGATCTCCATCTTTATACCATCCAGCAGCTTTTGCATTGCCACCAGTGGTAGCCTCCTTATAAGTATAACTGGTTCCATCAACTGTAATTTCTTTATCTGCTGCTTGATATTGATTAATAGCTGCGACAATCTCTGCCTTATCAGTACCAATTGTATACTCTTTTCCAGCAATCTTATACTTGTCACCAGCTTTAAGCGTATCCATAACAAATGTTGCAGATTTTGCACTATCTGTTAATGTTCCTTTCAGTCCTGCATCATGACCTTTCATATATACATTCTTTGTAGATGCATTGTCACCCTTTAACAGATAAATCTCATTAAACTTGGTTGTCTCAGCAACACGGTCGATCTCTGTTGTTAACTGGTCAATCTCATCCTGGATTGCCTGACGGTCAGACTCTTTAGAGTTTGTTCCGTTAGCTGCCTGAACTGCCAACTCATTCATTCTCTGTAACATGGAGTGAACTTCTGTCAAAGCACCCTCGGCTGTCTGTACAGAAGATACACCGTCCTGAGCGTTTGTGGAAGCCTGATCAAGACCACGGATCTGTTTTCTCATTTTTTCAGAAATGGTTAATCCTGCTGCATCATCTGCTGCACGGTTGATTCTGTAACCAGAAGATAATTTCTCTGTGGATTTGCTCTGTGCTCCTGTTGTGATGTTTAACATTCTGTTGGCATTCATTGCCTGCATGTTGTGTTGTACTACCATAATATAATCCTCCTTGTCTCATCTTTTTGATGAGCTATTATGTTTTTTCTCCGGGGAATCCGTTCCCCGGGCTTATTTATAACAAACAGGGCGTCCCGGGTTTTGCCCTGCCTATTACCAGATGATTGTGTGATGCAAAAACTACTCTTTCATCTTTTCTGCATCTCTTTTTGCCTCTGCTTTCATGCGTTCATTCCATAAAATCTTTTTAATCTCCGCCTGTGCTTCTCTGGAAATTCCCGGCTCAGCATAATAGGTATCTTTCCTACGCTCCGGGTTTGTTTCTGTTTTATTCCGGGCAATATTGACATCTCTCGGTGCGTCCACCAGAAGTCTGATATGATTTCCGGCGCCTCCGGCATATACCACGCGGATATTATCGCCAATGTTTAAATATTCACCCTGTTTTAATGAAAGTTTGAGCAATCTGTTACCTCCCTGCACACTTACGTTTTTTGTAATCACATCCATGATTTTTTTGCAACATAACTTACAGAAATGTTGCATTTTCGACATGAAACATGCGGATTTTCATTGTTAAATAATGTATCTGCAAATAAAAATACTTTTCCGTTTTCAGCTGTATTTTCCAAGGTGCGGTCATACCAAAAAATGTTGGAAGGAAAACAGGTAATAAAAATCATGAGAAAATCTGTTCATGAGAAAATCTGATAAAAAATTTTATTTCAGGGGTAAAGTTTCCGAATGAATATCCGATATAGAACTTGTAAACAAAAAAATGCAACATTTCTGTAAGAAATGTTGCATTTTTTTATTTACTCACGATTTATACGTTGTATATACAGTCATTTTGGGATATAACTGTGGATGTCAAAGTGCAGAAACTGCACAATTTATCATGAATTTCAGGAGGTAATTCTCATGGGAACCACGCAGCCAATCAGAAAAGAGGACGAGCTATATTCATTCCGTATGTATTATGCAGATGAAAAACCGAATGTCCGCAATTATACACTCATTGTCCTCGGTTTAAATACCGCACTCCGTATTGGTGATCTATTATCTTTAAAATGGTCATCTGTATACAATTTCCAATTTCAAAGCTTTTACGACCATATTTTGATCCACGAACAAAAAACTGGAAAACGAAACAATGTTCTTTTAAATGCCACTGCAAAGGATGCACTACAGGCATATTTCAATGAGCGGTCCCCGGAGGAAAGCGAATATATTTTCACGAAAACAACCTGTCACGAAAAACCGCTCAACCGCTCGCAGGCATACCGGATCGTCAAAACTGCCGCAGTTCACACCACACAGGAAGACTGCATCAGTTGTCATTCCCTCAGAAAAACATTTGGTTACCATGCATGGAAACAGGGAACCCCGCCAGCACTTTTAATGGATATTTATAATCATTCCTCCTACCGCATCACCCAGCATTATCTCGGAATCAGCCAGGATGAACGTGATGAGATTTATCTGAAACTTGATCTATGACCACTCCTGCTGCAGTTCCTGCTCCCGGAACAGTGTATCCACGATCACATAGTACTCTGCAAGGCGTTCCGTCTTTTTGATCTTCTTGAGATACTTCTCCGGATTCGTGAAACTCTTACTCATATAGCACCAGAGTTCTTTCATTTTAAATAACGTGTTGCGGTCGCCGGACATCACGCCTTTGTAACCATCACAGATATCATCATGGAATGCGCGGAGTGTCTGCTTGTCCACTACATTGCACTTTTTGTTTCCAACCAGTGTACCCGTATCTTTAGCCGCAAACTGAGCCTCCACCATCCGAAGTTCTCCGACCAGCCCCGGATCCTGCAAAATACCTCTGCCAAGCATGACTTTTTCTGTTTCCGGAAATGTCTGCCGTAACCGCCCGTATGCCCCGACCGAATGAATATCCCCATTGAAACAAAGTGAATGTCTGCTGTGTTCTGCCGCATACCGGTAAGTCTCCATGCGCGGCGTATATTTATAAAAATCCTTCTGGATCCTTGGATGGATGATCAACTCCGATAACGGATATTTCTCATAAATCGCAAGGAGATTCTCCCACTCGTCCGGCGAATCTTTTCCGACTCTGGTTTTGATGGAGATTTTGCAGTCACATGCATTGAAAATTTTATCAAGAAAACTGTCCAGCTCATCCGGTACTGCAAGAAATCCAGCCCCTCTGTTTTTTGCCACCACCGTTCCGGACGGACAGCCGAGGTTTAAATTCACCTCATCATAACCATATTGCTTCAACTGGTTTACAATCGAAATAAAATCGTCCGGCTGATTTGTCAGGATCTGCGGAACAACTTCCATACCCTGATTATGCTCAGGATCAATGTCCTTTTTCACTTTAAAATCCAGTTTTTTATTTGTGATAAACGGAGTGAAGTACCGGTCGATATCATGAAAATATTTCTGATATGCGTTACGGTAAATATAGCCGGTCAATCCCTCCATCGGTGCCATGTAATACTTCATTTTCTTTCCTTCCTGTTATTCCCGGCTCTGTATGATCTGGTAGATTTCTTCCGTCTGCGCATCGTCAGATCCACTCATATAATAGTCTGTTCCATCTGCAGAAAAATGCAGAAATTCTGTGTTTTCCGGGTTTAAAAAGACCTCGCATTTTCCAACATTTCTTATGAAAAAGGTTCCTTTTTCCAACGTATCCATCGCAGTTCCACTTGATTTACTCCAGGACGGAAGCTCTGTGATTTTCTCGACATGTTCAATATCTTCCACCTGAATCTCATAATCTACGTTCAAATGTTTTGCGTAAAGTATCTCATCTTCTACCGCAAGCCGGATCGGTGTGAATTCGTCAAGGATCAGCCAGATACACATTGCCGGAATCGTCACCATAAGTACCACTGCGCCCAAAATAGCACTTCCTTTTCCAACCGGTGTTGCCAGATTCATAGTCGTTCCCATTCCGACTTTCTTTGGCACCATGCTGTGTCTGTCTGCCGGATTGTAGTAGAAGATTCCCCAGATCCAGTGCCTGTCGTCATCAGCGTTATCGTTCAGCTCACGCTTTGCTTCGTAGACTGCTTCAATTTTCCTTAACTGTTTCATTAACGGAATACACAAAAGCAGTGTTGCCAGTGTATACACCATGCTGCCTGTCAAAATCATCCATCCCATATTATCTGCCAGAAAAGATGCTGCCAGGATCACTGCCGCAAATGCCGTATTCAGCCAGAGTACGATGAGCCAAAAATTTTTCCAGATATTTTTTCTTGCTCTTGTATAATTCAGGTTTACGTCACTGTCATTATTTATCACCGCTGCCGGCTGTCTGTCCATCCAGACTGCTACAGCAGTCAGTGCCACTCCGCACAGCCACATAACAATCGTAAGCCACCCTACACTGCTTAATTCTATTGTTTTTTCCAAAGCCGGATTGAAACTCTTTGCCCATACCGGCACAAGTGCAAGCAGTAATGCCGCCAGATTCGGCAGGAAAAATGGCAGAAATTTTACTCTTCTGATTTTTCCGACTGCTTTCAATTCGATGCGGTGTTCCATCTTCTCCGTTTCATACAGACAATGTTCCGTTTTCCATCTTTTCAATCCGTTGTTCGCATGCACCAGCGGGAGACACAGCAATACGATTGCAAGCAATATCCACATCATCCAGATTGTAAGCTGGATGGATATGTATTTTGTCAGGAAACTGCTAAGCGGAACGATCAGCAGAAATATAAAATACTGTTTCATCTCTCTGCGGAACTTTTCCACAATTGCTGCCACCTCCGGTTCCTTGATCCACTCCGGTTTCATATTCACTGCAAACAGGCAGCCATCTGCATACTGATACTGTCCTCGGAAACAAAAATAGAGGACTAATAAAACCGGATACATTGTGAAAAACATAATTATGTTTACGAGCATAGTTTTTCTCCCTTCAAAGCTGGATTGTAATAGGCATCTGCGAAACTCATCCTACTCTTCTTTCAATTTAGATTTTCATGAGTTTCGCAATTGTTCATCAACTCACTACGTATTTTATTCATATAGCTTCCCGCAGATTTCAAAAAATTCTTTTTTCGTCATGCCGCTGACTTTCGCTTCCGAGATGATCTGCTGCAATAATTCCTTTGATTTCTCCGAAAGCTCTTTTGTCACCGCAAATTCCTTCCGCACCCTCGCACCGCTCCTGCGGTCAGCGAAGATATAGCCTTCCTGTTTGAGCAGGCTATAGGCTTTGTTGACTGTCATGGAATTGATCCCGATCTCTTCTGCAAGCCCGCGGACGGTTGGAAGCTGTTCTCCCGGCGATAGTCTTCCATCGGAAATCCCCTGCACGATCTGGTTTCGGATCTGCTGGTAAATTGGGATTTCTGACATCTCATTGATGGATATGATCATGTGAGGTTCTCCTTTCTCCCGCGTTTCTGTTATATTAATATCGAATTCTTTCTAAAATAAAGTGTCCGCCTGATACACATTTTCCTGCACGAGCGAATAACGTTGCTATGTGTTCGTCTTCATGAGTTGTACATCCTTGCGGAATGTTTTTATATAATAGGAATGAAGTTTCCTATTGCATAAACATATGTATCATTTGTATTAATTATTATAATACAAATGATACATATGTCAAGTGTTTCTAAAAGATATTTGTGATTTGTGCAAGCAAAAAAGATAAATACGCATAGCAATTTCCTATAAAAAAGCGCCAGAACCAGCACCCTCTGCCGGAACTTGCGCTTCTTTAGCAAATTACTATTCTACAGTCTGTTTATGCCTGTTCTTTCAAAAAGGTCAAAAACGTCTCCACGCCTCCACCGAGCACCTTCACTGCCTCCGGGCGGTTTCCTTCAATCGCAGACACGTCAAAGAAATCACCTGCTTTTGATTTCTCTGTGTACATAAAGCTGTCACTTCCATATAACTCATGCTCGATCTCAACAAATTCATCGCCCCAGAATGAGCAGTCCTCTGCTGTGATTCCTTCTGCTTTGAATCTCTCAAGAAAAACATCCACATTATCGCTCTTGCAGGAAATTCCAACTTCCAGATATTTTGCATCGCAGGTTGCCGATACTCTCTGTCCGAATTTCTCTCCGGTCTGCTCTGCAATGCCGATCAGTTCCTTCAATCCAGATTCGATACCATGCTGTTTTAAGATCTGGCGTAAATGTTCCACCTCATCGCCCTGCATGAAAAGCTGGTCTCCACGGTCGTTTTCCACCATAAGATCGATCTTGCAGTAATTCGGACGGCTGAATACAATGTCTGTTTTCAGTCCGTATTCCCACAATAATTTCACATGGATTGCATAACAGATATCATGGATTTTCAACAATCCTTCCTGGTCTGGAATCATAGATGCGAAAATTTCCGGTCTATCGTCCGTGATCTGATAGTTGTATGCCCCTCTTCCCAGTCCGAAGAACAAATTCTTCTGCTCTTCCTCTGTGAAATAAGTATGGAACTTCCCACCTGCTATCTTATCGTAAGTTGTCCCGCTTACGATCACGAGCTTTGTTCCCTGCTGTAACAGTGGCTTCATTGCAACAACTGCATCCTCAACCGGCGCAGTTCTTGATGTCACTGCGGTTCCGTCCCAGTCGAAGAAAATTGCTTTATACTTTTTATTCATAGCTGTCTCCTCTTGTTTATCTTTCACAATAGATAATTGTGAAACTCCTCATACTCTTCTTTCAATTGTTCAAAATCAACAAAAACATTCAAGACACGCTTCCGCTATGTGTCACTCGCAACGGTACTAAGAAGCCAGGCACAACTTACAGTTGTACCTACCTTCTAAGAACCGGCGGTTCCCCAATGTCTTTCATGTCTTTT
>ENA-OVGC01000749-OVGC01000749.1-human-gut-metagenome-genome-assembly--contig:-NODE-749-length-28368-cov-10.790238_pt1 | contig 28368 bp, 29 predicted proteins | sample MGYA00237768_ERZ505415 | MGnify/ENA primary metagenome ERZ505415 (study PRJEB26158, sample SAMN06016382) | human gut metagenome | biome: human gut; feature: ankylosing spondylitis patient; material...
ACAACCGCCTGGCCGACGGCTTCACGCCGCTGGTGAAGCTCTTCTCGTCGGAGTATGCCAACCAGCTGGCCTACGACGCCATCCAGATTCACGGCGGTTCGGGCTTCATGAAGGATTATCCCTGCGAGCGTCTCTACCGCGATGCCCGCATCATGAACATCTACGAGGGAACCTCGCAGCTGCAGGTCGTTGCGGCCATCAACGCCGTGACGAAGGGTACGTTCATGGAGCAGATTGAGCGCTATGCCGCCGCCGAGTATTCGGAGGCGATGCAGCCCATCATAGCCCGTCTGGCCGAGCTGACGGCCCGTTATGCCGAGATGATTGCCCATGTCGAGGCTGGTGACAAGGAGGCTGCCGGATTCAAGGACTTCCATGCCCGCCGTCTGGTCGAGACCGCCGGCCACATCATCATCACCTACCTGCTGGCCCGTCAGGCCGGCGAGTCGGAGGATTATGTCAACTCGGCCCGCATCTACGCCAAGCTGGCCGACGGCAAGATTTCCGAGGCTTACGACTACGTGATGAAATCCGACGTGAGCGACGTGGAGCTCTTCCACGCCGTCGAGCAGGAGTGCTAAACGAGGCTTCTGCCTTCTAAGGCGAGGGGTGTCCGCACAATGCGGACACCCCTCGCCTTTTGTCCGTCGCATGGCTCCGTCGCGGGTGCGGCTGCCGGTTGTTCTTTTGCCGGCAAGGACTTGTACTTTTGCGCCGAAGAGGCTATATTTGAGGCAAAATCAAACCGAACCGAACGATGAAACGGAACCTTTTGGCCGCCGCGACGCTGCTGTTTGCCGGTGCGGTATCGGCCGCAACCGGCGGCACGGTTTTCGACCCTCCGATTATGGGTTGGAGCTCGTGGAACACCTATCGGGTGAACATCAGCGATTCACTCATCCGCGCGCAGGCCGATGCGCTCGTGCGGCTGGGTCTCAAGGAGTTGGGCTATACCTATGTGAATATCGACGACGGCTTCTTCGGCCATCGCGACGCGGCGGGCGTCATGCAGCCCCATGCCGGACGATTCCCCGACGGGATGAAGTGTGTGGCCGATTACATCCATGCGCTGGGTCTCAATGCCGGCATCTACTCCGATGCCGGACGCAATACCTGCGGCTCGATGTGGGACAACGATGCGAACGGAGTCGGTGCGGGGCTCTACGGCCATGAGTATCAGGATGCCGCCCTCTATTTCCGCGACTGGGGCTTCGATTTTATCAAAATCGACTATTGCGGAGCCGGTCAGGAGCTCAATCTGGAGGAGGAGCGCCGTTACGGTGAAATCCGCCGTGCCATCGACATCGTCGCGGGCGACCACGTCTCCATCAACATCTGCCGGTGGGCCTTTCCGGGTACATGGGCCCGGCGCATGGCTGCATCGTGGCGCATCAGTCCCGACATCGCCCCGACGTGGGAGGCGGTCAAGCGCTGCATCGCGATGAACCTCTACCTTTCGGCCTACGCCGGCGAGGGGCACTACAACGACATGGACATGCTCGAAATCGGGCGCGGCCTGACTCCGGACGAGGAGGAGACCCACTTCGGCATGTGGTGCATCATGAGCTCGCCGCTGCTCATCGGCTGCGACCTGACCTCCATTCCCGAACCCTCGCTCCGCCTGCTGAAGAATCCCGAGCTCATCGCGCTCAACCAGGACCCGCTGGGGCTGCAGGCGCGCGTCGTCCGGCATGAAGGTGCCGGGTATGTCCTGGCTAAGGATATCGTGACGCGGCGCGGTAAGGTCCGGGCCGTTGCTCTCTATAACCCTTCGGATTCATGTTGCCGCTTTTCGGTGCCGACCGAAGCGCTCGAGCTCGGCGGCCGGGTCCGGCTGCGCGACCTGGTACGGCGCTGTGACCTGCCTGCCGTACGCGACCGACTGGAGTTCAGCGTCGCGCCGCATGGCGTGCTGATTCTGCGCGCTGAGGGTGAGGAACGGCTGGAGCCGACCCGCTACGAAGCCGAGTGGGCCTACCTGCCCTGCCATAATGCGCTGGGCAAGGATGCCCGGACGGTCGCTCCGGTGCCGGTCGAAGGGGCTTCGGGCGGCATGGCGGTCCGTTATCTGGGCGGCCGCGACGAGAACCATGCCGAATGGCGCGACGTCTACAGCCGTGAAGGCGGCCGCTACGAGCTGACGCTCCGCTATATGCCGCATTCGGGCCGGGAAATCGAACTCGAGGTCAACCGCGGGTCGCGCATTCTACTGGATGCTTCGCGGCTTGAGCCTGCCCCGGGAGCGACGGAGGGGTTTGCCGAGGTGACGTTGCCGGTGACGCTGCGGCCGGGCTGGAACGTGGTGCGGCTCGGCAACCGTTACGGGTGGACCCCCGACATCGACTGCTTTACGCTGCGGCGCGTGGGTTCGTCCGACGGGCAGCCCTGAGGGGAGCCTCCTTTCGGCCGCTGCCGGGCAGGGGCCGGGGCGGCAGGCCGGAATCCGCATAAGAGAGCCGGGGAGCGATGCCACAGCATCGCTCCCCGGCTGTCGTTTTATATCCCGACGGCCTCTCAGGCGACCGACTCGGGTACGGCTGTGATGCAGCGGTTGGGTTGAAGATGTTGAGGTTCAGCCGGTCCATGATGAACTTCAGCGCCAGCTGGGCCTTCACGGAGTTGCCCGACGCGTCGAGCGGCGGTGCGAAGGCGGCGATACCCATCACGCCCGGGATGACCCCCACGATGCCTCCGCCGACACCCGTCTTGGCGGGCAGGCCGGTCGTGAAGAGCCAGTCGCCCGTGTGCTCGTAGAACCCGACGGTGGCCATCAGCGCGACGATTTTCGGGGTGAGCTCCGCGCGGAAGAGCTGCTTGCGCGTCACCGGGTTGCGTCCGCCGAAGGCGATGGTCGCCCCCATGACGGCAAGCTGCCGTGCCGTGATGCCGAGCGAGCATTGCCGCGTGTAGAGGTCGAGCGAGAGCTCGGGGTCGTCGTAGATGCGGTTGTAGTTCTTCAGCAGCCAGGTGATGGAGCGGTTGTTGAAGTTGGTGGCCGATTCCGAGCGGTAGAGCTCGTCGAGAAGCTGCACCTCGGAGCCTGCGAGCCCCTCGATGAAGCCGACGATGGCCTTCCACTTCCCCTCGGCGTCGCCCGTGGGACGAACCATCGAGCAGGCGCTGATGGCACCGGCGTTGACCAGCGGTGTCGAGGGGTGGTCCTTCTCGAGCAGAATGGCCATAATCGAGTTGAACGGTAGCCCCGTGGCGTCGGCGCCGATGCGGTTCATCACCTTCTGCGGGCCGTATTGCTCCATCGCGAGCAGGGCGGTGGGCACCTTCGAGACTGATTCGATGCCGAAGGCGTAGTCGGTGTCGCCCACGGCGATGACCTCGCCGTCGGGCAGGCAGGCCGAGATGCCGAAGAGTTCCGAGGGTACCTTCGCCAGGAAGGGTATGTAGTCCGCATTCTTGCCCGCGTTGGTCTCCTTCGTGCAGTCGTAGGCCTGCTGCAGTGCCTCGCGGACGGCTGTTTTGTCGATTCGGTGTAACATGGTTGCGTGGTGTGTCGGTTATTGTTTCCGTGTACGTTGACTGTTGCTGCCCGTTGCGGCGGTGCCGGTTCTGGCCCGGCTTCCCGGCTGCGGGGTGGGGGCGGCCGCCCGTGCGGCCGGTTCGGGGGTCGCGGCTCCTGTTGCCGGCGAGGCCGCCGTCTCCCAGTGGAAGGGTGCGAACTCGGCAGCCGCCTTCGGGTCACGCCACGAGGGCTTGCGCAGGGCGTAGATGACGAAGGGCGCCGCCACGACCACGATGCAGCCGACGATGAGCACGGCGTACCATACGGCATTGCTTCCGGTCTGAATCTGGCTGGGCGGGATGAAGCTCAGCACGAAGGCGAGCAGTGCGCCGCAGAAACCCAGCACGCCGAGCAGCCACATCAGTCCGTTGCCCTTGCCGAGCCGGAACGGGCGCGGCGTGTCGCGGAGCTTGTAGCGCAGTACGATGGCGGCCGAGAACATCAGCATGTACATGATGAGGTACAACAGCACGGTGAGCTGCGAGAGAATCTGGTAGAAGGACTGCACCGACGGCATGACGACGAAGAGCAGCGCCAGCAGCGTGACGATGCCTCCCTGTACGAGCAGAATGTTGCGCTGCACGCCCGCGCGGTTGGTCTTCTGGAAGAAGGGGGGCAGATAGCCCGCCCTGCCCACGGCGTAGATACCCTTCGAGGGGCCGGCCACCCACGTAAGCACGCCGGCCAGCACGCCGAACATCAGCGCCACGGCGATGACGGGCGAGGCCCACGACATGTGCAGGTAGCGGAAGTAGTTGTCGAAGCCGATGAGCAGCGACTGTGTCAGGCTGATGTCCCTGGCCGGGATGATGAAGCCCAGCGAGAAGGTGCCCAGCACGAAGATGCAGACCGTGATGAGCGAGCCGATGATGATGGCCCGCGGGTAGTTGCGCGACGGGTTGCGCACCTCCATCACGTGGATGCCCATCATCTCCATGCCGGCGTAGAAGAGGAAGATGCCGCTGGCGAGCACCAGGTTGTCGAGCTTCGTCAGGTCGGGGAAGAATCCCTGCGACATGTCCATGTTGTTGTGGCCGCCCGAGGCGATGTAGACCACGCCCAGCACGATGAGCAGCCCGGCGGGGATGATGGTGCCGACCATGCCGCCCCACTTGCTGATTTTGCCGACCCAGTCCAGCCCCTTGAGCGAGATGAAGGTCGCCGCCCAGTAGATGGCCAGCACGACGACGAGCGTGAAGAGCTTGTTCGAGGCCAGCGTCATGTCGTGGGCCTCGTTGGCCCCGATGAAGGCGATGGAGACCGCCCCGAAGGTGAGCACCGTGGGGTACCAGATGGTCGATTCAATCCACTGCAGCCAGATGGCCAGAAAGCCCGTCCGTGCGCCGTAGGCCTCGCCCACCCAGCGGAAGACGCCGCCCTGCTTGTCGGCGAACATGGCCGCCAGCTCGGCGGCCACGAGTGCCGTGGGGATGAGGAAGACGATGGCCGCGAAGAGGTAGTAGAAGGCCGACGAGGGTCCGTAGACCGCTTCGGCCGGGAGTCCGCGCAGGCTGACGACTGCCGTCACGTTCATGATGGCCAGCGTCATGACGCTCAGCTTGAACCCCGTGGCAGATGATTTTTTTGCATCCATAGCGATTCGGTTCTTTTGTTTTGACGCATGCGGCCGATGCAACTACCGTGCAAAAAATGCCGCGGGGCTCTTTTTGTGTCCGCTGCGCGCGGAAAGTTGCCGGAAAACACCTATATTTGTTTCATGCATAATGTCCCGCAACCATGAATACGAAGAAGTCGCTCAACATGCTCCTTTTTATGGCCCTTGCCGCCCTTACGCTTTCGTGCGGCGGCCGCAATGCCCGGAAGCAGCACGAGGAGGCGACCGCCGCCGCGGCTGCCGAGATGAAGGTCTTCCTTCCGGCCATCGCCCCCTCGGGCCTCAGCCCCGCCGAGCAGCGCGACTACCTGCGGCAGCATTATTGGGACCGGTTCGACTTTTCGGATACGCTTTTCGTCCACAAGGCCGACACGCTTTCGATGCTCGAGGCCTTTGCGGCCTATGTTTCGCTGCTCTCGGACCGGCCGACCGACAGCGCGCCGATGGATTCGCTCATGCGCCGGGCTTCGGCGTCGGAGCCCATGCTGCGCTACTTCTCGATGCTTGCCGAGCGGGTGCTGCGCGACCCCAATTCGCCGTTGCGCAGCGGTGAGTTCTACATCCCGGTGCTCCGGGCGCAGCTCGAAAGCCCCTATCTGGACGAGTACGAGAAGCTCGGTCCCGAGTACGACCTGCAGATAGCCCTCCAGAACCGGCTCGGGCAGCCGGCCAACGACTTCCGCTATACGCTCGCCTCGGGTGCCACGGGGCGCCTCTACGACATCCGGGCCGAGTATGTGCTGCTCTTCATCAACAATCCGGGCTGTCCGATGTGCCGCCAGATTCGCGAGGCGATTGTCTCTTCGCCGATGTTGTCCGAGATGCAGGAGCGCGGACGGCTGAAGGTGCTGGCGCTCTATCCCGACGAGGATTTGGAGGAGTGGCGTGCCTACCGCGGGCAGATTCCCGCGTCGTGGATTAACGGCTACGATGCCGGCTGCGTTATCCGTGAGACGGGCAGCTACGACCTCGAGGCCATCCCGTCGCTCTATCTGCTCGACAGCCGCAAGCGCGTGCTGGTGAAGGACTCGACCGACGTCCCCTACATCGAGGAGGTCATCGACCGCCGCGGCTGACCCCCGGCCGGTCGTTTGGCGGACGAAACGTGCGGCGGAGGGCTTTGCCGCAGGGTATAGGCGCCGCTTATCGCTCCATAAAAAAAGACAATCGGTTTTTTATAGCATTTCCGCGGGGAATTGTTACCTTTGTCGTGCAAACAAGATACAAACACACTTAACATTAATACAGTTATGGCAAAGAAATGGCGTTGTACCGTTTGTGGTTACATCCACGAAGGTCCCGAGGCACCCGAGCAGTGCCCGATGTGCAAGGTAGGCAAGGATAAGTTCGTTGAGGTTGTCGAGCAGGAGGGTGACCTCGATTTCGTGACCGTTCACAAGCTGGGCGACGGCAAGGGTGCCAGCCCCGAGCTGTGGGAGGGTCTCCAGAACCACTTCATGGGTGAGTGCACCGAGGTGGGCATGTACCTGGCGATGAGCCGTCAGGCCGACCGCGAGGGCTATCCCGAGATTGCCGAGGCCTACAAGCGTTACGCATGGGAGGAGGCCGAGCACGCCTCGAAGTTCGCCGAGTTGATTGGCGAGGTGGTATGGGATACGAAGACCAACCTCTACAAGCGCATGAACGCCGAGTGCGGCGCCTGCGAGGACAAGATGCGTCTGGCCCGTCTGGCCAAGGAGCAGAACCTGGACGCCGTGCACGATACGGTGCATGAGATGGCCAAGGATGAGGCTCGCCACGGCAAGGGCTTCGAGGGTCTCTACAAGCGCTACTTCGGCAAGTAGTCGACCGCGTCCGACTCTTTGTCGGACCCGACAAATGGCAAAAAGCCGATACCGCATGAGCGGTATCGGCTTTTTCGCATCTGCAGCCGGCCTTGCGGCGGGGTAGGGCGGGGCGGCGCGTGCGGGCGACATGCGTCGGCCGCGCCTGCGGTCGGAGTCGCGGTCGGCATCAGGCTTCGACCGTTCACTCCTTGGTGCGCAGCGCCTGCTCCAGCCGGAAGAGAAAGGCGGCCTTCTCGACGAGCCATTCATAGCCGCTGCGTGCTGCGCGCGCCACTTCGTAGACTGTTTCGGCCCGTGTGCGGATACGCTCGACGACCTCGCGCACCGAGAGCAGGTAGATGACCGCTGCCAGGATGCCGAAGAGGGCCGCCAGTATCAGTGTCGAGGCGATGAACGACCCCGTGAGTGCCGAAAGCCATACCACCAGCGCCGTGAGCAGCAGCAGAACGGCGATGACGGCACTCGTTGCGAAGAGGAGCAGTGCGACGACGAACCGTCCGCCCGACGGTTCGCGTGCAATGCGGTGCGACTGGCTTGCTTGCATGGCTGCGTCGTCTTGCCTATTCGCCGTTGCAGCGGCAACGGGCCTCCTCGATTTGCTCCTCGACCTGGTTGAGCTTCTCCTTCACGCGGTCGATTTCGTCGCCGAGCGACTCCTTGATTTTCCGCCGCAGCTCGGGCCCCGACTGGGGCGTCAGCAGCATCGTGAGCGCCGAACCGATGAGCATGCCGCCTACCAGTGCTCCGATGACAATTCCCGTGTTTTTCATGGTTCTCTGTTTTTTGGTTGAATACGGTGGGTGCGGTTGCAAAGTCCGCGCCAAAGGCGTATCTTTGGCGACATGATGTTCGAAAGCATGGATGATTGCGTTGCGTTCACCGGCCACCGTTCCTACGACGGCGCGGGCGATGCGGAGCTGGCGGCGATGCTCGAGCGGCTTCGTGCGGCGGGCCGCAGCCTCTTTCTGAGCGGTATGGCCATGGGGTTCGACCTGGCGGCTGCCGAGGCGGTCCTCAGGCTTCGCGCCCGCGATGGCGGTGTGCGGCTCATGGCCGTGGTCCCCTTTGTCGGGCAGGAGCGAGCCTTCCCGACTGCGGACCGTCGCCGTTACGACCGTGTGCTCGAGGCGGCCGACGAGGTGCGGCTTCTCGCTCCGGGTTACTACAAGGGGTGTTATGCCGTGCGGAACAATTTTCTGGTCGACCATGCCGCCGAGGTGGTGGCGTGGTACGACGGCCGGCCGGGCGGTACGCGTTATACGGTCGAGCGGGCGCTGCGCCTGGGGCGCCGGCTCCACAACCTCTGTCCGTCGGGTCCCGCCTTCCCGGCTCCCGAGCCGACGCTCTTCTGAGAGTGCCTTCGTCTGTGGGGGAGGACCGCCTTGCTCCGCCGGCGGCCTTCCCGGCGGGGCAAGGGGCGGCAGTCTCCGCCGAAACGACAATAAAACACCCGGCCGAGCGACTCGGCCGGGTGTTCCGTTTATGGGTCGTGGAAGGATTACTTCCAGTTGAGAATCTTGTAGAAGTCGTACTCCTCGGGGTTGGCGACATACTTCTTCGCAGCCTCGTAGTCCTTGGGCTCGATGGCGTTGAGGATGTTGTCCACCACCGACTTGAACTTGTCCGAAGTGATGTCGACCAGACGGGGCGGAATCTTGCCCGTCGTCGGATCCTGCAGGTCCTTCAGGTAGAGCGGCGATACGTTGCCCTCCGAATCCACATAGACCATGCAGCCCGTCTTGCCCTCCGAGAAGAGCTTGTGAACGCCGATACCCAGCTCCGAGCAGTAGGTCAGGTCGTAGGCAATCGGGGTCTGGCAGCGGATTTCGTAACCCAGCTCCACGGGACGGCTCTTCACCTTGATGCCGAGGGTCTTGAGCTTCTTCTCAATCATCTCGTTGAAGATGTGGGCCTTCGAAACCTTGCCGAGCTCGGGATGTCCGTGCTCGTCGTAGGTGAAGTGAACGCCGCTCTTGCGGATTTCCTCGTCCGACAGTGCGTGGAATACACCCTCCGAGATGACGGCGGCACCGTAGTCCATGCCCATGATTTTGCGCTTGATAATCGACGAGATGACCAGGTTGACAATCTTCTCGACCGTGATTTCGGTCTTGTCGAACATCTCGGGGATGACAATCATCGGGTAGTGGCAGGCCTCGCCGATACCGAATGCGAGGTGGCCGGCCGAACGACCCATGGCAGCCAGTACGAACCAGTTGCCGCTCGTACGTGCGTCGACATAGACGGCGCGGGCGATGACAGCACCCTTGTCCTTGGCCGACTCGTAACCGAACGTCGGCGTGCCGTTGGGCAGCGGGAGGTCGTTGTCGATGGTCTTCGGAACGTGGATGTTGGCGATGGGGTACTTCTTGGCCTCGAGGAACTTGGCGATGCGGTTGGCCGTCGACGCGGTGTCGTCGCCGCCGACCGTCACGAGCAGCTTCACGTTGTTGTCGGTGAAGAACTTGAGGTTGAAGTTATTCTCGAAATCGGCGTCCGTGGGCTTGAAACGGCTCATCTGCAGGAACGAACCTCCCTGGTTGAAGATACCGTCGGCCATCGGATAGTCGATGTCCACCGTGCGGGGCGAGGGGTTGAACAGTCCCGTATAACCCTCGTGGAGGCCGATTACACGATAACCCTTGCGCAGGAACGTCTTGGCGACGCTGCCTACGACGGTATTCATGCCGGGAGCCGGTCCGCCGCCGGTCAGAATTGCGATTGCTTCTTTCATGGTTGTTTGGTTTTTATTGTGAATTAACCTTTGTGGCCTTTTGTGATGTTGGCGGTCCAAAATTACGATTTATTTTTCAAACGGGCAAAAAGAGCGTCATGAAAGCATCGAAAACTCCCGCGTGTGCGCATGCGTGAGTCTGTGCGGGCGACGGCAGGCCGCCACCCGGCGGGAGTGCTGCCCGCCGGGCGGGCGCAAAAAAGAGAAGCGGTTGCCCGCTTCTCCCGTTTGATGCCCGGACTCTCGTCCGATGCTCCGATATGTCGGTGCGTGTCGTTTCGTTGCGGGGGTGATGCCTCCTAGCCGATGACCTTTACGTTGATGGCCTGCTCGCCTTTGGCGCCGTTGCCGAGCTCGAACTCCACCTTCTGGCCTTCGTTGAGCGACTTGAAGCCCTCCGACAAAATGCCCGAGAAGTGAACGAATGTCTCCTTGCCGTTCTCGGCGATAATGAATCCGTAGCCTTTCTTGCTATCGAACCATTTTACTGTACCTGTCATAAAATTGCAAATTAAAGAAGTTAATGCGTTTTGCAAAGGAACGGAAAAAACGGTGGTTTTCAAAACTTTTTGAACTATATTTTCGAATGAGGAATCAATTTTGTATATTTGTTCCTGACATTCGAATCAAGACAAAGAGTATGAACCGCAAAATCAATCTGGCGCTCCTGGCGCTCCTGGGCTTTTCGACGGGATGCTCGTCGGTGAAGCATACGCCGCGCGACGGCAAGACGGAGCAGGAGCCGCTCTCCGAGACCGAAACTCCCGCCATCCAGGTGATGTACGGTGTGCGTCAGCCCGTCGGTCCCGAGTTTTCCCGCGAGGCCTATCCCATCGAAGGGGCCGATTCGCTCGGCGGCACCCCGCCGAGAGCCGTCGGCGGCTCGGTGGACAGTGCCGATGAGCCGTCGTCCGACGAAAAGCGATAGCGATGGGCCGCAGCTGCAAACCGAGCCTGCGCAAACGCATCGGACTTCGGCTCTTCTCGTCGCTCCATGAGCGTGCGGTTGCCGAACATCGCCTGCGTACGCTCTTTTGGGAGTGTACGCTGCGCTGCAATCTTGCCTGCCGCCACTGCGGCAGCGACTGCCGTGTCGACCCCGGAGTGCGCGACATGCCGCTCGAGGATTTTCTGCGCGTGCTGGACGAGGAGGTGACGCCCCATGTCGACCCGCGTCAGGTGCTCATCATCTTTTCGGGCGGCGAGGTGCTCGTCCGCGAGGATTTGGAGCGGGCCGGCGAGGAGGTGACGCGCCGCGGTTATCCGTGGGGCATGGTGACCAACGGCATGGTGCTCACGCCCGAGCGGCTCGACAGCCTGCTGCGTGCCGGATTGCGCTCCATCTCGGTAAGTCTCGACGGTTTCGAGGAGGTTCACAACCATATCCGCCGCAATCCGCTCAGTTACGTGCGGGCGCTCGACGCTGCGCGGCGCATCGCGCGGGTGCCGGGTTTGGCCTACGATGTGATTACCTGCGTGACCGGGCCGATGGTCCCCCGGCTCGAGGAGTTCCGGGAGCTGCTCATTGCGGAGGGTATCCGCCATTGGCGCATCTTCTCGATTTTCCCCATGGGACGCGCCAAGGAGGACCCTGCGCTTCGGGTGACCGACGAGGAGTTCCGCCAGGTGCTGGAGTTCATCCGCCGTACGCGGCGCGAGGGACGCATCGAGCTGAATTATGCCTGCGAGGGTTTTCTGGGCAATTATGAAACGGAGGTCCGCGACCACTTCTACCAGTGTGCCGCCGGGGTTTCGGTGGCTTCGATTCGCGTCGACGGGGCGATTTCGGGATGTACGAGCATCCGTGCCAACTTCCACCAGGGCAATATCTACCGCGACCGTTTCTGGGAGGTGTGGCAGAATCGCTTCGAGCCCTTCCGCAACCGCGAGTGGGCCCGCCGCGGGGAGTGCGCCGAGTGCGCGATGTTCCGCTACTGTCTGGGCGGCGGCATGCACCTCCATGACGATAACGGCGACCTGCTCTATTGCCACTATCACCGTCTGCCGGGAACTTCGCGCTAATCCCCGGCCGGCGCCTGTTCGTTGCTCCCGGGCTTTCGCCGACCGATTCCCCGAGGCACGCCGCAGCCGCCTGCTTGTCCGCTCCCCCTGGTGCATGCCAAGTGCTGAGAGCTTCAGTCGCTTGTCCGCTCCCTCTCTGGTGCATGCCGAGTGCCGGGCGTCTTAGCCGCTTGTCCGCTTCCCCTCTCCGCTGAACGCCGAGTGCCGGGCGCTTCAGTCGCTTGTCCGCGCCCCCTCTCTGCTGAACGCCGAGTGCCGAGAGCCTTAGCCGCTTGTCCGGCACCTCTCTGCTGAACGCCGAGTGCCGAGAGCTTCTGCCGCTTGTCTGGTACCTCTCTGCTGAGTGTCGAGTGCCGCGTGCCGCGTGCCGCATGCGCCCGTCTTCGGCGCGAGAAACCCTTGTTCCGGTTTTTTTCCGGAGCTTTTTTGTTATTGGGAGGACAGGTGACCTTGCGGTCTTTTGCTGCTTTATACGTTTACATGGTCCGATTGGCGCAGGGTGCGTCCGAGTGTCCGGGTGTCCAAGCGTCGGGATGCCCGACCGGTGCGGTTCTCGTGGCGTCAGCTCCTGCTCGGCGGTCGTACGGCCGGGACGGGGCGGGGCGGGGAAGAGGCGGAGGCGGTTTTGTGAGCCGGGAGAATGTATAAAACACGAGAGAGACGTATAAAACAAAAGAGGTTATCGATTGTCGATAACCTCTTTTCCGTGTCGGGGAGACTGGATTCGAACCAGCGACCTCCAACTCCCGAAGCTGGCGCGCTAACCGGACTGCGCTACACCCCGAACTGGGCTCGTTTTATCTTTAAGAGCGCACAAAGATACGTCTAAAATCCGAATCGGCAAAATAATTTTCAAAAAAAATGCATCGTTCCGGTGACTTCCCTCGCAGGCCGGGCGCTGCAGCCGCTCTTCCCGGTTGTCCGCCACCGTTCGATGCCGGCCGTCCGGAGCCGGTGCTGGCGCAATGTTCCGGGGCGTCATCTGCCTTTCGGCATGCTCCTTCCCCTGCGCGTGATTCCACGTCGGTCAGTCTCCGGATGTTTCCGGGAATCGACCTCGGCCGGCATCTCTTTTGCTATTTTTTTGCAAGCGAGCGGGCTTGACAACGCCCTCCAATGCCGCTGCAATGCGTTCCAAAGGGGGTAGGGGGGAAGAGAAAAATCGGAAAGTGGCGAAAATAAAAGCACTTACAGCAATGTAAGTGCTTGATTCCTAATTGGTCGGGGAGACTGGATTCGAACCAGCGACCTCCTGCTCCCAAAGCGTAATTTGGCCGTTTTTATCGGTTTTTGCCGGTTTCGCCTATTGTGCTGTAAATATCTGTATTTCAGGTGCAAATATAGCTATTTTATTTCGTTTTTCTTTGGTTTATTTTGAGCGAATTTTTATTTTTGTGTGCAAATTGTGTGCAAATTTTTTGGATTTGCACACAGAAACGGAGCTCGAAATGTTTCAATATGCCAAGGATGGAATAACCGTCGCTGTCATGCTCGACACCCGTCGCCCAAAGGCCGACGGTAAGTTCCCCGTTAAGATTCGAATAACCGCCAACCGCGAGCGCAGCTATTATCCCACCGGCAAGGATTTGACCCCGGAAGAGTGGGAGGTGCTGCCGACGACCAAGGCTCGGGCCCTGGCTGCTGTCCGCAAGGACATTGAAAGCAGTTACCAGATTGTCCGTGCGGCCGTCGAGGAGCTGGCCTCTTCCGGCCGGTTTACGCTCGGCCGGCTCGACACCCGGTTGAAGGGCGCCGCCTCCGATACGGTCAATGCGGCGTTTCGGGCGAAGATTGAGGCATTGAAAAGCGCCCAGCAGGTCGGCAATATGTTGATTTACGACAACGTGCTCAAAGGGCTGGAGCGGTTTGCCGGGGCTCGTATCCGTTTCGAATCTATTACCCGCCAGTGGCTTGAAAGGTATGAGATGTTTCTTCGCAAAGAGGGCAAGACGCAGACCACAATCGCCATCCATCTGCGAACGCTTCGGGCAATCCTCAACATAGCCAGGCAGCAGGGAGTTGTCCGGGATGCGCAATATCCCTTCGGCCGAGGGCTCGGACAATACCATATACAGGCAGGAACGGGGCGGAAAATGGCCCTGACGCTCGAACAAATCGGGCAAATCGCCCGCTACGATGATGGACGGCAGACAACGGCAAGGTTCCGCGATTACTGGCTCTTTCTCTATTTGTGCAACGGAATCAACGTGGCCGATTTCGTGCGGTTGAGGTTTGGCGATATTGTGAACGGGGAGATATGCTTCATTCGGTCAAAGACCGAGCACAGACTCCGCACGCTGCGCGATATTCGGGTCGTTTTGACCCCGCCGATGCAGGCGATTATCGACCGGTGGGGCAATCCGAAGCGGCCGGATGCCTTCATTTTTCCGGTGCTGACGGGCAGTGAGGACGCCTTGAAGGTCAAAAACAAAACAAAGTATCTGACCCGGGCAATCAACAAGCGGATGCAGGAGATTGGCGAGCAGCTGGGGATAGGTAAGATTTCGACCTATACGGCCCGGCATTCGTTCGCTACGGTATTGAAACGGGCGGGCGCGAACATCGCCTATATTTCCGAATCGCTGGGGCACAGCGACCTCAAAACCACGGAAAACTACCTGGCGAGCTTCGAGCGCGAGGAGCGGGAAAAGAATGCAGAGATATTAACGAATTTTTAGACGGATATGGAATCTCACTATGAAAAATTTTTCAGATTATGTGAAATTTTGACAGAGCAAATGGACAGTCTTCTTGGAAGAATTAAAGATAAAAGATTTAGATACCATGAAGATAATAGTCCCCTTTCTCTTGATGAAACGATTCGTGATTTTGAAGAGTATATTGAGGGATGGACACAATCAGATTTTCATACTGATGGGTTATTTAAAGAACTATTAGGTGTTGACCATATTGCGCGACAAGCGATTGTTAAGTTATGTAGTAAAAATTTGAATGTAGAGTTTGTTGCAGATTGGATAAAGCATTATGACGTTTTATGTGGCAAAGTGGATGATTATTATATAAATCGTTCATTGTTCTTATTTCTAAGCCTTTATGGAACTTTGTATGATACCGCATCGTTATTTGGAATAAACATGACAGATGTATATTCTTTAAGGTGTGTAGAAAATTTTATCGAGGAACAAGGATACAATAGGCGATATTATTTTCCTAAAGAATTGGTTGACACAATACCACAAGATGTTAATGATAAAAAGTATAAAACACTCCCTCGCACCCACCGTATTGCGGCTGTTAAAGAGCTGATTCGAAAATCGGGCCTTTGTCGAAACGTGGATGATACGAAAATATCCGCTTTTGTTGAGGCTGTAACGGGGGGAAACATCGAGGCTAAAGCGAAAAATACACAATCGTATAAAACTCCAACTAAAGATGCTCAAAATGCTGCGGATGAATTGTTGAAAAAAATCGGAATAGAGTAAAAATTTAGGAGCGTCCGACGTTTGGTCCGACGCTCTTTTTGTTTGCTCCTTTGTGTCGTGGTTAATCACCAAAGCCCGGACGCGGGCAAGTGTTTAATTTGTAAAACAACGACGCAATGGACAACACCGTTATCGTTACCACCCCGGCACAACTGCAGACGATTATCGATGACGCAGTAAATGCCATCCTTCCGAAACTTGCCGACTTCCGTCGGAAGAACGAACCCGTCGAGACCGACGGAATGAATGTCGATGACGCCGCCCGCTTTATGACCGAGCAAGGCATTCCCACCACCCGGGCGACGCTCTACAACCTCGTATACAAAGAGGCCATCCCCTACAAAAAATTCGGCCGACGCACGGTTTTCTCGAAACGGGAGCTCCTTGCCTGGATTGAATCCCGTACGGTATGCCGGGAGGACCGCCGCACGGCTGCTGCGCTGCGTATTGCCGAAAGTGCCAACCGTAAATAAAAAAAAGCCGGAGGTATGAATCAGAAACAACACGCCCCCGGCGTCCAAGGCCGACGCGCAGGGGCATTGTATCAAGTGCTGCACAAAGGTAAGGAGTTTTTTCTTACCTGCAAGGAGTTCCGCCTCTATTCGTTGTTGTTGCGCGGTGACAAGCTGGCAACGTTCGACCTTGCCGAGCGCCTCAACATTCCCGACCCGAGAAGTACGATTCGCTATTTGCGGAATATGGGGATTGAGGTTTCCGATATATGGGTCTACGAAAACCGGACGAAATTCAAGCGATATTTTATCCGTGGAGGGGCGCAGCTATGAGCAAGGATTGTTACTACTTCACCCACGACAGCAATGCCAAGGATGACCCGAAATGCGTTCTGTTGATTGAGCAGTTGGGGATGGAGGGTTACGGTATCTACTGGATGCTGGTCGAGACTCTCCGTGACCAGCCCGACTACACCTATCCCGTGGCCAATATTCCGGCCCTGGCTCGCCGTTACAATACCTCCGCAGAGAAGGTGCGCACGGTGGTCTATAGCTACGAACTTTTCACGGTAAAAGAGGACCGTATATTTTTTTCCGAGAGCCTCAACCGTCGGATGCAACTCTTTAACGAAAGGCGCGCAAAGCGTTCAGAGGCAGGTCGTTTGGGAAATGCGGCCAGGTGGGGTGTATCGCAAACGCATCGCAATGCGATGGCAATGCAATCGCAAAGCCTCGCTATTAAAGTAAAGGAAAGTAAAATAAAGAAACTCTCTAACGAGAGTAAAGAAAGTGCGGACAAGCCGCGTAACGGGACAGCCAAACGCACGGCGTTTGTTGCCCCCGAGATAGAGGAGGTAAAGGGATTTTTCCTGACTATCTGCGGAACGGAAACGGATGCCGAATGTTTCTACGACCACTTCACCGCGAACGGATGGCGTGCCGGTAGAAACCCGATGAAGGACTGGAAAGCTGCAGCCCGGAACTGGGTTCGCCGCAAGCCCGATTTTACCAACGTAAAGACTTCAAGCCATGAACCGAAAAGAACATACGAACCGCTCGACTGACATACCCTCGCAGGGGCTGCCCGAATCCCCCGAACTGGAGCGTGCCGTGCTGGGTGCGCTGCTGCTCGAACCGGCCTATCTGCCCGAGGTGCGGAGCCTGCTGACGGGTGAGACCTTCGCCGACCCGGTGAACCGACGGATTTACGAGGCAATGCTCGCACTTGAGGAGCGCGGAAAAAGTACCGATTTGTCGAGTGTCGCGTCGGCGCTGCGTGCCGAGCCAGGCAATAGCGTTCCGCCGGCATATCTTGCGGGGTTGTCCATCGAAGTCGGTTCGGGGGTGAACTGTGTCGCCCACGCCCGGCAGCTCAAAGATACGGAGACACGCCGCCGGCTGGTCCTGTTCGGATACGAACTTGCGGCCCGTGCAATGTCCGACCCCGACGGGGTGCTCGACTGGGCCACCACGGAGGTATCCGCAATCGGAGACCGAGCGGTATATACCGACGACCTCCGGCCGTTCGGTGCCGTGCTCAAAGATTCGCTCGCAATGCTCGAAGCCAGGTGTCGGGCCTACGCTTCCGGACAATCCGTCGGCGTAACTACCGGACTGCGGAGCCTCGACGCCTGTACGGGCGGCTGGCGGGGCGGGCAGCTCGTGGTGGTGGCCGGGCGTCCGGGAATGGGTAAGAGTGCCGCCGCGCTGCACTTTATGGCCAGCGCCGCCAGGCAGGGCACGCCCGTCTGCTTTTTCTCGCTGGAGATGCGCGACACACAGCTGTCCGACCGTCTGCTGATTGGCCGGAGCAGGGTAGATGCCGCTCGGTACCGGGCCGGGAGCATAACGACGGACGACTGGTCGTCGCTGGAGCGGGTTGAGGCCGAACTCGCGGCGTTGCCGGTCTGCATAAGCGACCGCCCGTCCACGTCGATGGCGCATATCCGGGCGCAGTGCCGCAGGATGCACCGTCGGGGCAAGTGCGGGATGGCGGTCATCGACTACCTGCAGCTGCTCGACGGAGACGACCGCCAGCCGAGCCGCGAGCGTGAGGTGGCGAATATGTCGCGGGCGGCCAAACAGCTGGCCAAGGAGCTCGATATTCCGGTCATCATCCTGGCGCAGCTTTCGCGTCGCGTTGAGGAGCGTCCGGATAAAACGCCGCTGTTGTCGGACCTCCGCGAATCGGGAGCCATCGAGCAGGATGCCGACCTCGTGCTCTTCATCATGCGGCCCGAGTATTACGGTATCTCGACGGTGGAGACCAGGCGTTACGGGGCGGTCTCTTCGCTCGGTGTCGGACGGTTCATCATCGCCAAGCAGCGTGACGGCCGTGTCGGTGAGATTTGCTTCCGATACAACCAAAGCGTTACGGGCATATCCGACTACGACGGACCGGATGAGCCGGATGCCTCAACATCCGGCCCGTTCTGACAAAACGCGCGATTTGAGCGCGGAAAAATGGTCTGGATGTATAAGTAGCCGCAATGCGGGAGAAAATCGAATCTGCGGAAAATATATATGCAAAAAGGGATATTTTTCCGGCGGGCAGCAGGTGCGTCCGATGCCGGACGCTGTCGGCCGGGATAAAAAAGAGGGCAATCCCGAAGAATCACCCCATGACCAAAACAAAGTTAGCGATTTTTTCGGGTATTGCAAATGAAACGGAAATACGAAGGGCTGCCGATTACGGTCGATACTACGGTTTGGACGGTCGATTTGAATCGGGACGAATTGATGATTATTCTTGACGGGATTCGATTTCACCGGATAAACCGGGCCAAAGAGAAACTGAAGCATCTTCGCGCGCGAAAATCAAAACCCGAGGGCAAACGTACAAGAAAATACACGGAATATGAAAAACGAACTGTTTTATCCCGGAAGCAGCATCCGGGAACAGATAAAGGCCGGAGGGGCTGACGACTGGCAGCTCCGCCTGGGGCATTATGTCGTATCGCTGCGTTATGTCACCCCCGAAAGGCGGGGAGCACTCTCCCGCCTGGCCGGGATATTCTGCCGTTCGGAGCGCCTGGCCGCCGTCGTGTATCGGAGACTGCAGGGCGGGAGGCTGGAGGCTATGCGGCAAATAACTGTACCCGCACGGCGTGCGAATATGTGGACCGACGGCCGAACGGAGATGAGGGTCTCGGCACAGCACGGGCGGATGTGCGCTTTTGCCGTTTCGGCCTTGCGCGGTCCGGAATTTATCGGCGGCCGGTGGGGGCTTGTTGCATCCGACGTCCCTCTGTCCGACGATGAGCGCCGGTGCGGTCTTACCGTAGAGACGGAACGGTGGGTGAGCCTGAGGAGGTAACGAAAACATTTAACCCATATAGAGACGTATGGCACAGAACACTGTTAACAAAGTGATTGAAATCGAGTTCAGGAACTCGGAACTGATTGAGAAGTTGCGCAATACCCAAAGCGCAATATCCTCGCTCAATGCGGAGACAAAACAGCTGAAGGCCGATTTGGAGGAGTATCGGCAGGCTTTGAAAAAGGGCTCCATCACCCAGGAGCAGTTCGACGACCGGATGGCCAGGACGAAGAACGAAATCGTAAAGAACGACCAGGCAGTCGTAAAGTTCAAGTCTGACCTTCGGCAATGTTCCCGCGAAATGCAGGCCAACATCCAAAAAGATATGGCCAAGACCGGCTCGCTGCAGCAAATGCGGGCGAGTGTGCGGCTGTTGACTTCGGAGTACGAGGCGCTGAGCGCAGCGGAGCGGTCGGGAGCCCGAGGCCAGGAGCTCGTGCGTCAAATCCGCAGTACGACCGACGAAATAACCAGGCAGGAGGCGGCACTCCGAAACTATCGCTCCAATGTCGGCAACTATGCGGGCGGGATACAGAAGGCCGTTCTGAAGATTTCCGCCGCGTGGATAGCGGTCAAAGGCGCGTTCAATGCCGTGAAGAACAGTATTGCCAAAATCCGGGATTTCGAGCAGGCGAATGCGAATCTCGGAACCATCGTAGGAGCCAACGCCGAAGAGTTGCAAAGGCTGACCGATTCCGCGCTGGAGCTGGGCCGGACCACGGAATATACCGCCTCGCAGGTGACGCAGCTGCAGACCGAACTGGCCAAACTGGGATTCGGTACGGAATCCATCGAGGCGATGCAGAAACCGGTCCTGCAGTTCGCTACGGCGGTCGGGGCCTCGCTTCCCGATGCGGCGGCGCTTGCCGGAGCAACGCTGCGGAGTTTCGGATTGGATGTCGGCGATACGGAGGATGTGTTGTCTACGCTGGCCGCTGCCACAAACCGCTCGGCATTGTCGTTCGGTTATCTGAAAACGGCTATGTCCATCGTGTCGCCCGTGGCCAATACGTTCGGGTTCAGCGTGCGCGACACGGCGGCGCTGCTGGGTACGCTTTCCGATGCCGGCTTCGATGCTTCGAGCGCGGCCACCGCGACCCGCAATATCCTGCTCAACCTGGCCGATGCCAACGGCAAGCTGGCCCGTTCGCTCGGCGCCCCGGTGCGTACGCTTCCCGAGTTGACGGCAGGGCTGCAGCGGCTTCGTGAGCGAGGCATTGACCTTGCCGAAACGCTCGAACTTACGGACAAGCGAAGCGTGGCGGCCTTCAATACGTTCCTCAACGGTGCCGACAGCCTGCAGCGCCTGCGTGAAGGTTTGGAGGATGTAGACGGAGAGCTCGAGCGTATTGCGACCGAGCGGTTAAATACCGTGGAGGGCTCCATCAAGCTGATGGAAAGCGCCTGGGAAGGCTTTGTGCTGTCATTCTACGGAAGCAAGGGCGCGATAAAATCGGTTATCGACCTTATAACGAGCGGAATCGAAGGTATCAACAACCTGCTGAACCCCGATGCGCAGAAGAACCGGCAGAAGGCCTATTTTGTCGAGGACCTGCTCAAACGTTATTCGGCCGGCGGGGATGATGCCCTGAAACAGAGTATCGAGTCGGGCCTCAAATACTGGGAAACGCGGTATAAATCGGCGCAGGACCGATATATGGGTAGCGGAGGCCTTTTTGGCAAAGCTGATTTTGAAAGGGCCGAAACGCTTTACAGGGCCTTTGTCGAGGCGGGGGATGCGGCTCTCGACAAGGTGAAGCAGTTGAAGCAGGAGCAGGCCGATGCGGCCCGGCAGGCGGCCGCATCGGCCGAGGCAAGTGCAGCCGCAGCAGCCAGGGCGCAGGTTGAGGCCGCGGACAAGGCCCGACAGGCCGATGAAAAGGCCGCCGCAGCGCAGGTAGCGAACGCCCGAAGAGCGGCCGAGGAGGTTTTGAGGTTGAGGCAGCAGACGCGGGAAAAGAGCCTTGACAACGACCTTCTGACGCTTAAGGAGAATTACGATAAGGAGATTTCGTCTACACGCGACCGGCTCGCCGCAATCGGGGAGATGGAGAAGTCGGCCGGGACCGAACTGCAGGCTGTTTTGGCTGGCGAGCGTGAAAGCCTGAACCAAAAACTGCTGTTGCTTGATGAGAAGTACTTCCGCGAGCGCCAGGACCTTGAACAGCAGTACAGCGAGCAGTCGGACCAGCAGGCCGTGAAGGACCGCCGGGACGAGTATATGGAGCTTTTCAGCCAAAAGCAATCCGAGTATAAAAACCGCATTTTGAATGCCCAGTTGTCAGGTGGAGATATGGGTGCCCGGCAAGAGGCTCTCAACATAGCCAAAGCGGAACTCGAGGTCTACAAACAGCAGCTCGAGGACGTCGACACGTTCGAAAGCTACTACCGGGATATGGGCTATTCGGATATTGACATTCAAACTTTGCGCCTCCAGGCCCGCATAAAGGTAGCAGATGCGGAGGATGCCATTAAAAAAGCGCAGGAGGAATCTGTTCAGATGGGAATCTCGAAGGTGCAGGAGCTTATCGGAGCATTCGGAAGCCTTGCCGAAGCTTCGGGAGCATCCGCCGAGCTTGCCGGTGTGCTGGCAATCGCTCAGTCGGCCGCCGCAATGGGTATGGCGCTTTCAAAGGCGTTTTCTTCTGAGCCGTCCGTATGGAGCGCCATAGCCGCAGCTGCCGCAGCCATTTCCACTATTGCGACGGTCGTTTCGACCATCCGCTCGCTCGGCGACTCTGCGTCGGACGAAGGGCGCAAGTATCGCTATGCGCAAGGCGGCCTCGTGACCGGACCGGGCACGGCAACGTCGGACAGTATCCCGGCGATGCTCTCCAACGGCGAGAGCGTCATGACGGCCCGTGCCACCAGCGAATGGGGCGACCTGCTCTCGGCCATCAACATATCGAGCGGGGGCAACGCCATCAACGTCTCGAACCTGCCGCAACGGGGCGACGGGATGCGGGGGATGCGGCAAATGCTCCGGGAAGTGTTGCTGGATATGCCGGCACCGGTGGTCTCCGTCGTGGATATCAACAAGGGACAGAAGCGGGTCAAGGTATCCGACAATCTCGGTAAGTTGGGACGTAAAAAGGATAAATAATCATGAAAACGGAAAGACAAAGGGCAAAGGGGCGGGCCTGCAGGGGCGGACGGCCCCGCAAATTCACTCCCGAGCGTTTCGAGGAGGTTTTCGAAGAGTACAAGAAGTGGGCGAAGGAAACCCCCATACGGGTGAACCGGGTATCGGCCGGGCAGACTGTATCTGTTCCGTGTGAAAGGCCGCTTACACTCACGGGATTTTGTTTGTTCGCGGGGATTAGTCGGAGCAGCTTCCACAATTACGAGGCGCAGGAGGAGTTCTCGTTCCTGCTGACGTATATCCGGGAAGCTATCGAGGCCGACCAGCTGGAGGGTGCACTCGCCGGGGTTTACGATTCGAGCATCGTCGCGCGGGTTCTGCGCCTGGCTGACCGCAAGGATGTAACCACCAACGGCCGGGAGTTGCAACCGCCCGCACCTCCCATTACGGTGACGGTTGACGCCGAAGCCGCTTCCATCATTCAATCAATAGGTAAACAGACAATCAACAAATAGACAACAGCAGCCATCCGGGCGGGTGGCTGCTGTCGTATGGTATAACCGGATTGTCCCGGTATGATTTACAATATCGCGACGGTTCTGCGAATTTGCTCCAATACAGCCGAAAGTCTTTTGTCCTTGCGTGCTGCCTGCATATTGTAGGCCGACTGCATATTAATCCAGATATATGCCGGAATGCCTGTTGCAGCTTCGATTTTCAGCGCATATTCGGTCGTAACGGGACGCTTCCCGTTCAGTACTTCGTTGAGTACGGTGTGGGAAACCCCTATGATTTCGGCGAATTTCTTCTGCGATATGCCTCGTGCGAGCAGTTCGTCCTTAATCATTTCCCCCGGATGAATAGGCATTGAGGGCATCAACTCGTGCGGAGCGTAGGTCCTTTTTACCGGTTCCATAACACTGTTAACTATTGTGTTAACTTTATTTGTAGTGGTTACTAATATCCAACAAGCAGCATACGGTGACAATTCGTTCGTTCATTACCTCTCTGACCGTAAATTCGAGACGGTATTTCCGGTTGATGCGGACCGAAGATATGCCGGCTTTGTCTCCTTTCAGCGCTTCGTAATTCAGCGCTTTGCTGCAAAACAGGTCTTCGATGCAGTTTGCCGATACGAGCGCAAAGACCGCCTTCTGGTACCCTCGGATTACTTCCGGCTGGTAGCGGTGCTTTTTGTCGCCGGTCTGTCCCGTCTCGAACAGTTCACGCAGATACTCTTTGTCGAACTCGATGTACATCGCCCGTTGTTGGTTTCACAATGCAAATATAGTGCTTATTTTTGATAATTCGACTTTTTGCGAATTTATTTTTGGAACAATCTTATCACCAGCAGGAATTGTTTCGTTATTTTCCCTTTTCGAATTTAATCGGTTTGCCGCAATGCGGGCAGGTGATGGTATCGGTCGGCTGCGGGGCGAATAGCTCCGGGACCGTAACCCCTAATCCGTCGGCTATCTTTTCAAGAGTTTCAAATGTCGGATTTCCGTTAGAAGCTTTTGCGAGCCCTACGGGGGTCATGCCAATCTTTTCGGCCAAATCCTTTTGTGTTATGCCTTTTTGTTTACACAGTTCTAATACGCGGAATTTTGACATTATACCGATAGTTTAATAGTAGTTAGTGTTTTACAAAGGTAGTGAATTTCCGTATAGTTATAATAAAATCGTAAAAAAAATACTGAAATGGTAATTTTTAGGGTGTTTAGTTTGGATAATATTATAATTTAAGTTATATTTGCATTGTCAAAATAAAACTAAATATATAATAATTATGACGTCCGCCACCCACACCGAAATTCAGAAGTTCGCCAAGCAGATTGCCGATTATGTGACTTTTTCCTGCAGAGGTGAAAGTGAAGGTTTCGAGATTTCCCGTAACGGCTATACTGCATTTGTGGATTATGAGGCCGAATATCGTGGGGTGAGAGGCGGCGACAGTTACTGCGGCAGGTGGGAAATGACTTCGGAGCTGGTTCGCGAATCCGTTACCGTGGCCAGCGTGTGGGATGAGGAGGGCAACGATTGCCCCGAGTTTGCCGATGCGCTGCAAATATTACTCAATTAAAAAAATACTCTCTCAACAAAAACACGGATAAGACACCAAGCGGGAAGGCCCCAGGCGGCAATATGGCCGCCTGGGTTTGGGAGAGGGAGATACAATAGCACTACAATTATGAAACGAACCTATTTATCAACCATTATGCGCCGTGCCTGGGCGCTGTTCCGAGTAACGGGCAACGCCTTTGCCGTATGCCTTTCGAAAGCGTGGGAGCTTTACCGTATGGTCTGCCGGATGCGTTCCGGGATTGTCCGGTTTACCTATAAGAAGGTCGATGGAACGCTCCGCAATGCAGTGGGGACCTTGCAGGATATTTCCGCAACGGTAAAGGGTTCCGGACGGTCGGACGATGGCCGCACGGTCAAGTATTACGACACGGAGGTTGCAGGCTGGCGGTCGTTCAAAGTGGAAAACCTTGTAACAGTATATTGATATGAAAAAAAGGGCGTCCTTACAGGACATTTTAGAGCTGGTTTCCTCCTCGGAAATTTTGGCGGAAATTGAACGTCGGCTTAATGTCGAGCAAGACTTAAAAAATGCGGCATTCTTATTCCTTATCGAAAAGGAACTATATGACGAATTTAATAATTGGCTGAACAACAAAAGACAAGAAAAATAACAGACATACTACCATGATACCCGAAGATTTGAAAAATGCAAAATTGAGCCCCGCAACGGCTGGATACCTGGGGATATATCTCAAATTGTCGGACTTGCTCGGCGAAGTGTCCGATGTCACCGAATTGGATTATTCAGAGACTGAAGTTGACAAAGTGAACGAGGGATTCAATAACGCGATATACGTCGCTATGGAAGAGATTATGAAACTGGCGACACAATCTATCGAGGAAAAAGTAGGCTCTCTTGACAACAACGTGGAAATATAATCTACTGACCTACCATCGACCGCACCTGTTGTGTAGCTCTTTCGATAACCGGAATCCGCGCAAGCTGGTTCCGGTTGTTTGTTGTCCGGGGTTAGGCTGGATTTTGGGAAGGGTAGGAGTGTAGAGCGAGTTTTTCGACGTCTATGCGCACGCGCGCGAGATTACCGGCTTTTTGTGCTGGTTCCCTGCTTTGGCGGATACGGGAGAATCGCCGATTTTGTGTGCAAATTGTGTGCAAATGGCCTAAATAAAAAACCACCTACATTTATGTAAGTGGTTGATTGTCAAATGTCGGGGAGACTGGATTCGAACCAGCGACCTCCTGCTCCCAAAGCAGGCGCGCTAACCGGACTGCGCTACACCCCGTTGTCCCGACTCTTCCGTTGCATGTTGCATCGCTCCGCCAGCTTCTAAGAGGCCGCCTGCCGTTGCGAATCCTGCCGCGGCATCCATCCTGCGGACGCCGGCATCGCCGTTTTGCTGCCGGGCCGACTTGTGCGGTGCTTCTCCGGAACTCCGGGCTGCAAAGATAGCGGCTTTTTCGGTGCCGACCAACTTTTCGCTCCGAAATCTTTCGGGCGGCCGGGCGTGGAGCTCTCGGCCGGAGGTTCCGCTCCCTGTCGGAGCGGCGACGCGACGCGCTACCGCAGCAGGCCGTCGAACAGATGGCCGAAATCCTCGTCCGGCGCCGGCATGTAGACCTGGAATCCCAGCGCGCGGGCCGCCGTGACGTTGCGCTCCGAATCGTCGATGAAGAGCGTTCGCTCGGGCACCATGCCGCTGTCGGCCACCATCTTGCGGAAGATGGCCTCCGACGGTTTCAGCTCGCGGAGCTCGTAGGAGAGGTAGACGCGGTCGAAGAGCCGCTCCATCGTGCAGCCCGCCTCGGCGAACATGCGGCGAATGAGCTCCATCGACGAGGGGTTGTTGTTCGAGAGCACGTAGGTTTTCAATCCGTGCTGCCGCAGCGTCTCGATAAGGCGCACCTTCGCGGGCTTTATTCCGACCAGGAACTGGCCGTAGGCATCGGCTATCTCTTCATCGCTCACATCATGGCGGCCCGAGACGGTACGCATCCGTTCGCAGGCTTCGTGGAACGTAATCTCGCCGTGTTCCATTTGGCCAATCATCGCCGCCGGATGGTAGGGGTTGATAAGCTCGGCAATCTGGGGCATGCCGAGATGCCGGAAGGCGGCGATGCAACGCTCGGCGTCGAGGTCGACCAGTACGCCGCCCAGGTCGAAGACCACGCTGTCAATCTCCTCCATGGGGTGCGGCGCGGGTTGGGATATTTGCTGTGTATTCAAGGTGCCGTTATTTTTGGAATTTCATGGTAAAGTTCCGGATGGGGCGGATGACGCACATCGGAAGCAGTTTGCAGAGGGGTATCCACAGCCGGTTCCACCAGTCGGGGACCGAGCAGCGCCGACCGTGCCACAGGGCCCACAATCCGCGGCGTGCGCAGTGGTCGGCCGAAATCAGCACGCCCAGCCGCAGCCCGATGCGCTGCCAGCGCGGCGTGAGGCCGTAGAGGTTGGTCGCCACGCCGGCAGGGCAGACGGCCGTCACGCGGATGCCCGCCTCGCGGACCTCCTTGGCGAAGGCGACCGAGAAGCACTTCAGGTAGGCCTTCGAGGCGCTGTAGAGTGTCAGCCCGGGGAAGGGCATCCACAGCGAGTAGGAGGCCATGTTGAGGATGTGGAAGCGGCGCTTCGCGTGCCTCGGAGCAGGCTGTGTTCCGGGGCGCTCGCCGGTCGGCGTCGCCGGGACGGACTGTATGTCGGAGCGTTCGCCGGTCTGTGTCGCCGGGGTTGCCATGTTCGTCACGGCGCCGGGCTCCGCCTCCGGGTTCGCCGCAAAGCCGTTGCGGGCGGCCATGTCGCGGGCGAAGAGGCGGCAGAGCTGCGTTGCCGTGAGGCAGTGGAGCATGATGACGCGTTCGATGCGTTCGGCCGGCGTGCGGAGGATGTCGCGGAACGAGAAGATACCCGCGTTGTTGATGAGCACGTCGACGTCGATACCGGCCGCGCGTACCCGTTCGTAGAGTTCGCGGGCTGCTTCGGCCCGGGCCAGGTCGCACGATATGACGCGCACCTCGGCGGCGTCGAGCGCCCGAAGCTCGGCCTGCACGCTTTCGAGCTTGCGCAGGTCGTTGCCCACCAGCACGAGCCGGTAGCCCAGCCGGGCCAGCCGCAGCGCGAAGCAGCGCCCGATGCCCGAACCGGCGCCGGTCACCAGCGCCCAGGCGCTTCCTTTTGCTACTTCGCCCCGTCTCATGGCAGTTTGGCGAGTTCGTCGACAATCTTCTTCGGCAGTCCGTCGCAGTGCTTGCAGCACTTCATGTCGACGGAGTACATCCGTGCGATGCAGTAGTTGCGGTGGTCGCACTCGCTGCGCGTCGAGGCGTCGCCCGCGCGCAGCTTGTTGACGAAGGCCGGGTCGTTGACCAGTGCGCGGGCCATCTGCACCAGCTCGAAGCCGGCGCCCAGCGCCCGCTCGATGCCTTCGCGGCTGACCAGCCCGCCCACGTAGACGAGCGGGCACTTCAGCGCGGCGCGGAACTTGCGGGCATCCTCCAGGAAGTAGCACTCCTCGAAGGGATATTGCCGAATCATGAAGGGGCCGCACCAGCGGATGAAGTAGCGGAGCCACCAGGGCGAGTAGTAGCTCATCGTGTAGATAGGGATTAGTCCGCGCATGACGGCCATCGGCGCCTTCGAGACGAAGCCGCCCGAGAGGACGATGCCGTTGACTCCGAAGCGCTCGATTTCGCGGGCGATTTCGATGCTTTCGGGAATTTCGATGCCCCCCTTGAAGCCGTCGTACATGTTGTGCTTCACGAGCACGGCCATGTTGCGGCGCGCGGCCGCCTCCATCACCTCGGTCAGGCACATGCGCATGAAACGCATGCGGTTGTCGAGCGAGCCGCCGTATTCGTCGCGGCGGTGGTTCGTGTAGGGCGACAGGAACTGCGAGATGAGGTATCCGTGGCCGGCGTGGACCTCCACCGAATCGAAGCCGGCGTCGGCCGCCGTATGGACGGCGCGGCCGAAGTCGCGCGCCACCTCTTCGATTTCGTTCCGGCGCATGCCGCGCACGGGGGTGTAGGCATAGAGGTTGAAGCCCGTCGAGGCGCCGATGGGAATCTGCCCGGCGGTCGAATAGTGGGTCATGTTGCCGCAGTGGCCGATTTGGATGCCTGCGGCCGCCCCTTCGGCGTGGATGGCATCGGTGATGTCGTGCAGCGCGGGGACGATGGCGGGGCGCAGCCACAGCTGCTTGTTGAACGAGAGTCCGCTGCGGCTGACGGCCGCATAGGCCAGCGTGGTCATGCCGATGCCGCCGCGCGCCACGCTCACGTGGTACTGCTTGAGCTGTTCGGTGGGGCCGAAGTCCTTGCCCATCGACTCGA
>ENA-OVGC01000750-OVGC01000750.1-human-gut-metagenome-genome-assembly--contig:-NODE-750-length-28345-cov-8.652280_pt1 | contig 28345 bp, 26 predicted proteins | sample MGYA00237768_ERZ505415 | MGnify/ENA primary metagenome ERZ505415 (study PRJEB26158, sample SAMN06016382) | human gut metagenome | biome: human gut; feature: ankylosing spondylitis patient; material...
TGTACTGCTCAATGATATATCCCTTTGCATTTGCGTTCTTATCCCACGCAAGAGTCAGCGAGTTCGTTCCCTGCGTCTTTACCTTCACTCCGGTTAATTCTGTCAGCTTTAACGCAGGCGTATAATTATCCTTATAGCTGTAACCGCACTTTGTGCAGGTATGAAGAGTGTAACCTTGAGCCGTTTCTGTGGGTTTAACTACCGTGCTTGTAAAACTGTGAATGTGCTTTTCAGAGCTTGTTCCCGGTTCTTCGGTCATATCATAAACAAAGTATTTATCGGGAACAGCATCAGTATTTCTGTCTACCTTAAGCGCTTTGACCTCATCCGGTGTCAGCGTCACCATATCAAGATACTTTTTATCCAACTGACCTTTTTCGACAAACTCTTTTATTTTGTCATAATATGCGTATCCGTTTTCAAACGAGCCGTAGCTTGCCGTCCATATATTATCATCGAAAGAATAATTGAATAAAACATTATTCTTTTTAATTTCAACAGAAGTGACCGTGCTATATGACACATATTTTCCTGTATCATAGTTGTATTTGTACTCAGTCTTATATTTTACAAGAGGCAGATCCGTCTTTATGAAAATACTGCTTGTAGGATGATTCTCGAATTTTTCTCCCGGAACAAAATTCTCATATGCATCAACATATCTGCCGTCTACCCATACATCTGAAGCATATCCGAGATCTCCGCCCCAGTATATTTCACCGCCGGCATTTCCGGCATTTTGGGTGCTGAAATAATCTCCGTCGCCGTCCTTATAAAGATAGCTGTATCCGATATCTGAGCCACCGAATATGCCGGTGATTGTTATCAGACGCACCCATGAGCCTTCCCCTACAGTATCATAAATACTCTTCCATGTAAGTGCATCCTCACGGGGTACATCGTCCTCCATCTTTATCGAGGCATAATATTTCAGCAGTTCCCTTAAGCTGTCCGTTGTCAGCTTGGCAGAGCTGTTTGTGAATGTAAAATACTGCTTTATCTTATCGTTGCTTACACCCTGTCCCTCGCCGGTTCCTGCGCCTCCGTAAGAACGTGTTTCTCCGTTATACGTTACGTCTACAAGATAATGATAGTTTTCGTTCCACGACACCTCAGCCGTACTATCAAGCCTTTTTGCTACCGTTGACAATACGCTCGGAAAGCCAAGTGAATCATAGCGGTAAGGATAGGCTGTCGATGCAAAAAGCGGTTTACTGTTTTTGCGCTTATACGGAGATTGAATATAGAAAAGCTGATCCTTGTGCGGAGAAGTGGACATTCCCCAGTAATCACCGACTTTGTACAATTCGCCCCTTATATACGATCCGCTGTAAAGGCATATTGAAGAAAACCCGCTCTCTACCGCATCCATATTATCGAAAAAATCCGATTTCGTCGCATATGTGTCAATAAGATAATCGACATCGTCTTTTAATGTCGGAAGTCTTAGCTTAACACCGGTATCTTCCCATGTCGAAGAATAGTAGGTACTTACGTTACTCTGAAGTTCGACCTCTCCGCCATCAGTGTATGACCCTCTGAAGATATATCCCCCGTCAACTCGGCCTGTCTGAATGTTCTCATACTTTATATCTTCATACAAATACGGACCGTCATTGCGATAATCACGGTTCGGACTGATATTTCCGCTATCGCCGTAGATTGACGATTTATCAATAAATCTGAACGAGCAGGGATCGGGATTATCCGTCTTTACAAAGAAATATTCGTTGAACGGCTCAAGGAGCGGAGTGACCGTATAACTGTAATCGGTGACGCTCTTTTGGGCAGATGCGCTATTCACTTTTTCTGCGCCGGCAACAACAGCGACCCCTCCGCTTGTTAACGGAAGATTATCGCAAAGCGGAGAACAAACGGCTGTAGCAAGCATTATAGCCGCCGTAATTCCCGAAGCTGTTTTTCTGATTCTCATACTATCTCCTCCTGCTCCTCCTGAAATTTCGCAATATACAAACAGGCACAGCCCCTCGCAAAAGAGCCGTGCCAAAATATCAATTATTTCTTATTCGCCGTTTGATATTTGTCTGAACATCTCTCACGAACGCTGTAAATTAAGCTGTAATAATTTATCTTAAGTATATCATTGATAAAGTCGATTGTCAAGCCATCGGCTAACTGTTTATGCATCATTGTGCCGCCTTATCGCCATCACTGCTTACCCCTTCCCCCATATATTCACTTTCCCCTCTACATATTATGCAACAACAAAAGACACGGCAGCTTACGCAGACCGTGCCTTTATTTCTTAACCGATTGGATTTGCCGTCTTTCGACCTCACTTCCCGCCGAACACAAAAACCGCCAATATGATAATTGCAAGCGAACCGATACATATTATCCAGTTTCTGTTATATGTCCGGTTCATCTTCTTTTCGTGTTCCATACGCTCCAGACGCTTTTTCAGCTTGTAATCGGGTTCACGTTTCATGCTTTACTCCTTTCGTTTCACGCTTATGAGCCAAGCTCCTTTTCCTCTTGATTGCCATCTCGATCCACGCCTCATTTTCCTGCTCTATAACGGTTTCCCGCCTTGCTTCGCCATATCTCTTACGGCTTTCTGCAAATCAAAGTGATACTAATTATCGCTTATTTTGCTCCGACAATTTCCGTTATAAAAAACGCATCCGCTATGCAGGTTACTCCATCCGCCTTTAAATTCCACAGCTTCTGCAATATATAACTGTCAATCGGTGTGTGAAACCGATTCTCTTTCATATCATTGGCAAAGCCCCAAGCAGCCATAAATATTTTAGCACCATATTGAGCCATTGCTGCGCATTTCCGTTTGTAAAGATCCTTCTACTTCCATTCACTTTATTATAGCAGTCTTTAATTTTTATGGCAATCTTTATTTTGCCGCAAGTCTTTCCGTACCGTTTGTCAAAACTTACCTTTGGCGAACGATTGGCTTTTACACTGTTAATTTCTCCCTTTGCCGATTTCGATGATTTGATATAAGTAGTATATTGTTTTCTATACAATCTATCACTTATCAAAGTGTTATTCTATATATCAAATTTATATTATCATATATTTTTTAATTATATCGTGTATCTAATCATCGTAATAATCACTATGATTATCAACACAGACTTTTTCTGTAAAATATGCAAATACAAAAATCTCTTAATGCCTTGTTCCGCTTGTCGAACTGTTCGTTACTCATAAGCCCCCTCAAATTCCCAGATAATTACATCCAGACTTCAACGATTTTTTACTTACAGTTTATTACTTTAATTGAAATATTTAGATAAAATCAGCGTTATAATTCATCGAAATTCATCACTTGTCGCTCAAAGTGTGATTTCTCACTTTTTCCTGATTATATCTATGATCTGCGTCATCGGATCCTCGTTGTTTGATCCTATTATTACATCAGCTGATGATTTTACCTCATCGTGCGCATTACTTACAGCAACTCCCAGATCGGCACTGCGTACCATTTCAGCGTCATTCGGATAGTCTCCTGCCGCCACAGTGAACCTGTCCTCGCTTCCCGTCACCCTCAGAAGCTGCTTATATCCATAAGCCTTGCTCACGCCCTCGGGCAGAAGCTCGTAGAAGAACGGCGCAGACAGTACCCTGTTTGTCCCCTCGGCACAATGCTCATCTATGAACCTTGCAAGCTCAGGCATCTTGTCCTCAGGGTAGGCGAACAGCACCTTAAGCCAGCCCTCATGCGGAATATCATCAAGCCTGCATACATCTCCGTGTACGTTCTCAAGCGCCATGTGAGCCCTCTCAACATCGTTCAGTGCCGGCACATATACCGTGTGCTTGTGAAGCACCTCTATGCCCACATCGGGGAACCTGTCCATAACCAGCTTTATGTAATCTCTGGCTTTCTGCGTAACCTCGCTCTGCCACAGGAATTCGTCCTTGTCAAAGTCGTACACCGCCGACCCGTTGAAGATGACCGCAGGTATCCTCAGCTTCAGCTTTTGTGCAACCGGCCGTGCCATTGAATAGCCTCTGCCGGTAGCTATCGTGAACATTCCGCCCTTGTCGCAGAATTCGTTTATCGATTCCATATCCCTTTGTGAGATCTCTTTCTTATCGTCAAGGAGCGTGCCGTCAAGGTCGCTCATTATTATCACATTTTTGAAGTCCATAGTTTCTTTCCTTTGTTCAAGCCGTTTATATCTCTGTCTTCTGCGTTTCGAGGTTTGCGAGCAGCTTTTTGAAGTAGTCGGGCAGCTCGCTGTCAAATTCCATATACCGCCCGTCAGGGTGGATAAATCCTATCTTTTTTGCGTGCAGGCACTGTCCGCATAGCCACTTCGGACTGCCGTTTCCGTACACCTCGTCACCCGTCACCGGATGACCGATATACGCCATATGCACCCTTATCTGATGCGTCCTTCCCGTTTCAAGACGAAGCCTTACAAGCGTATTGTTCCTGTAAGTCTGCTCGACAAAATAGTGGGTTACCGCCTCTCTTGAATTCTCGGTCGTAACGCACATCTTCTTGCGGTCGGTCTTGTGTCTGCCTATCGGCGCATCGACCGTCCCGTCCTCTTTTATAACGCCCTGAACGACCGCCATATATTCCCTTGTAAAGCTGTGTACCTTTATCTGTTCGGCAAGTATATTGTGTGCGGTATCGTTCTTTGCTACGATAAGAAGTCCGCTCGTATCCCTGTCTATCCTGTGGACGATACCGGGTCTTATAACCCCGTTTATCCCTGACAGGCTGTCGCCGCAGTGGTACATAAGCGCATTTACAAGCGTTCCGCTGTAGTGACCCGGCGCAGGATGCACCACCATTCCCTTGGGCTTGTTCACTACCAGCAGGTCGCTGTCCTCATAGACTATATCGAGCGGTATGTTTTCGGGCAGAATATCCGCAGGCTGAGCCTCCGGCACATCAAGCGTCACTGTATCTCCCGTTTTGAGTTTCTGATTCTTGGCGGCAATTTTTCCGTTTACAAGACAGCAGCCCTGCTCAATAAGAGCGGCGGCTGCTGATCTGGTTATTCCCGTATCCTGCAATGCAAGAAACTTGTCTGTTCTTTCGCCGCCTGTTTTACAGGTAAATTCGTAATGCAACGTTACCCTCCATAGCGGTGTTATTTATCTTCGTTTGTTGATTTCTCTATTTCCCCGGCTGCTGTACTTTTCTTTGCCGAGCGTTTGTTCTTCTGCTCTTTTATCTCGTCTGCTACAACAAAAAGCAGTAATCCAAGTGCTCCGAGAACGGCGCATATATCCGCAACATTGAACACGGCGAAGTTGATTATCCTTACATCGATAAAATCAACTACCTCGCCTCTTATCACTCTGTCGATAAGGTTACCGATACCGCCTGCCACTATAAGCGACATGGACCATATATACGTCGGCTTCTTCACTCTTTTTGAAAGCATCAGATACAGCATAACAACGATAACCACAGCCGTAAACAGTATAAGAAACAGCTGTTTTCCCTCAAGGATACTGAAAGCGGCTCCGGGATTTCTCTCGTAGGTGATATTCAGTACATTTGTATCTCCGAATGATATTATCGGTATCGACTGGTGAAGCTGCATATTACTGTCGATCAGTATCTTTGTCAGCTGGTCAAGCCCGATAAGTCCTGCGGCTGCCGCAAGAGCGATATATAGCATTAATTCCGATTCCTTTCGTTGTCCGGTATTTTTCTGACGTTATTTCAGTTATTATAATTACTTGTTCTTTCCGAACTCAAGCTCGGATGTGGGAGCGTTCTTTTCTTCCTTCTCGTTTTTAAGGCTGAAAAGCACAGATTCACCCGTTACCTTTTCTTCCGCCTTCTTTTCGGGAGCGGGAGCAGGCTTAGCTTCGGGAGCGGTCTTCGCCAGAGCAGGTGCAGGCTTTGCTTCGGGTGCAGGCTTTGCTTCAGGCGCAGGCTTTGCCGGAGCAGGAGCAGGCTTCTTTGCAAATGCGCTGTCCTCAGGCTTTCTCGCCTCAACTTCCTTAACGGTATTTATCACGAACTCATTCTCGCAAGCCTTGGGCATAGCCTTTATATTCTCGATATGTGCGCTGTATGCGGCAAGAATCTTGTTTGTATAGTCCTGCACTTCTTTTCTTGTTCTCTGGAGAACAATCTGCTCTCTTTCAGTCTGCTGCATCATAATTGTGTGAATCTCGGCAGCCTTTGCATTGGCATCGTCAACGGTCTGCTTAGCTTTTGCGTTTGCTTCGGCAAGATTCTTCTCACCGAGCTCCTTCTTCTTTGCCGCAAGAGCGTCCGCATCCTTGATAGTCTTTTCAGCCTTTTCCTGAGCGTCTTTTCTTATCTTTTCGGCATCTTCCTTAGCCTCGTTCACTACAGCTATACCCTGCTTTTTCGCAATGAGCAGAGCATCTCTCAGAGCGTCCTCATCCTTACGGTACTCTCTTATTTTTTCCGCAAGAACCTCCAGCTTCTTTTCAAGCTCCTCGTTTTCATTCTGCAGTTTCTTGTATTCGATAGATACGTCCTTTAAGAAAGTATCTACCTCGGCGGCATCGTAACCGCCACGCTTAACCGTATCAAATTCTTTGGATACTATATCTTTAGCATTCACGGGAAAGTCCTCCTAAATGTACTCTAAATATATTTTTTAATCGTAATATGTATATTACCTTTTCTGCCTGTTTCACCGATACACTGCAATACGAACTTGCCTTTTCCTCTGACGGAAAATACATCGCCCTCGCTTAGCTGCTTTGACACATCGGTACATACCGTGCCGTTAAGCGTCACAAGCTGTGGTGTAATGTACTTTTCCACAGCACCTGTTCTTGACGTACAGGCGACGCATCTGACAATATTGTCAAGGCGCATTGAAGCTACCGAAAACCGCATCTCCTCATATTTTCTTGCGGGCAAAGTAAAACCTGCGGTAATGCCAATATCCACCTGCACTCCTACCCTGCCTATTTTCGTTATACTGTCTGAAATAAGCGGTGCTACCTTTTCGTAGACAAACACCGCCGCCTTCCCATCGGTAACGAAAATATCCCCGACAGTGTCACGCTCGATACCGAGCGCCATAAGCGAGCCCAGCACATCTCTGTGGGTCACGCTGTCCTCTTTTCTGAAGGTGAACGTCACCGCTTTTATCGGGAACTGTTCAGCCGTATTTTCATCGGACACAACAGCGTAGGATGTATCGGAAATCGCACTGCCGTCAAAATAATATGACGGGAAAAGCCCAAGACAGCATCTGAGCGGATCTGCATTTCCTGCGCCTGCACAAAGCAATGCCGTAAGCCCTTTCGGGATACCGACAGCTTTTATCTGTGCAAGCTCGCTTTCAGACAGAAAACGGGTAAAATACGGGCGGGATCTGTCAAGGCAGTCCCTCGCCGCATTTTGTATATCTTTGACAAGTTCACGGTCTGCCATATCAGTCCAGATCGTCGAAAATATCCTCGCCCGAAATGCTGCTGATTTCGTCTATGAATTCGCCTGAAATATCAACGTTGTAAGGTGCGAGAACGTATGTTGTATCTGCGATTCTCTTTATCTCGCCGCCCGTTATGTAGCTTACACCGCCTAAGAAGTCGATGATACGGGTAGCTATATCCTTATTTGTGTTGTTTAGCATAAGGATAACCGTTGTCTTGTTCTTGTAAAGCTCTGCTATCTCGGCTGTGTCGGACAGCTTCTTGGGTCTGTTTACAACAAGGTGCAGAGTTGTGCTTGCATTATAAGTGTATATCTTATTTGCGTTTGATGCCTGTGACGAGCTGCGTGAAGGAGCCTCCTGCACAGGTTCTTCCTTTGCGGATTCAAGCTCGTTTGAGTAGCTCTCATCGTCATCCGATCCGCCCCATCTTCTGATTGAATTTTTAAGTCCTTCTAATGCGCTCATTGTTTGTTCCTCCGTTTTTATATTTTCGAATAATTTCTGTAGCCGAAAAGACCGCTGCCTATCCTGACTAACGTTGAGCCGTACTTTACGGCTGTTGCATAATCGCCCGACATACCCATTGACAGCGTATCCATGCCGGACAGGAAAGAATATTTCTGCTTTGAATTTTCAAAAAGCTCCTGCATTGACGCAAAATACTTTTCGTCGCAATTCACAGGCGGAATGGTCATAAGCCCTCTTATCCTGACGTTTTCGAGTCCGGATACAGCTTTTGCCGTTTCGATAAGCTCAGACGGTGCAATACCGCCCTTTGACTCCTCGCCGCCTATATTGATCTCAAGGAGTATGTCCTTTACAAGTCCGTGACTTCCTGCTCTGCGGTCTATCTCAGCCGCAAGCTCGACACTGTCGACCGAATGTATCATACTCACCTTATCAATTATATACTTTACTTTGTTTTTTTGCAAGCCCCCGATGAAGTGAATTTCGGATTTTTCCGAATAATTTTCGTATTTTCCGAGAAATTCCTGTACTCTGTTTTCACCCAGAAGGTCTATGCCAAGACTTTCGGCATAATTTATCTTTTCGCAGGGTACTGTTTTTGTGACCGCCATAATGCGAACCGTATCACATCGTCCTGCTTTATCCATAGCTTCGGCTATATTCTGTTTTACAGCCGTATAATTGAGCTTTATATCCTCAAGCGTTGTTTCTTCGGCGGATTTAGAGATTCTTTCCGTCATAAAGATCCTTCCCTTCAACTATAACATCATCGTAAAGCGACAGATAGCCCGGTTGTCCCGAAGTATCACGGACAATGACATAATCCTCGCTTGAATATATGCGGTCTACCTGTACGAAGTAAGCCTGAGAGCCTTTTTTCACATAGACTCCGATGTTGTTTTCCTTGTCAAAATGGATAGCGGACGAAGCTATGCGTATACCGTTATAGCTGTCTACAAGCAGCTTGAACCTGCCGACTCTTGACGAGGCGATAACCGAATTCAGATCATCTGCAGAGAATATCGCAACATAATCGTTGTCGTACTTTTCGACATTTTCGACCTTTGCGGTTATCTCCGTCTGGTCTGCGCCGAGTATCAGCCGTACCTTTGTATTTTCCGTAAGTACAGCCGCCTGACCTTCTGTAAAGGTCGCCGCCAGCTTCCACTTATAATCGTCTATCATCTTGCCGATTATGTCGCCGGAAGCTGTTGTAAGCTCAGGTGTCTTTACCGTTTCGGAAATCTCCGCAGGCGTTATACTGTCGATGTTATCGTATGTTATCTTGCTCTCGTACCCGTCGATGCTGCTTACGAAATAGCCTGTTTCATCAGCCGTGACCTGAACGGGCGAAGCCGAAATCCTGCCCTCAAGCGTCTTTATCTTTGAGTTGAGCGCCGAAATCACCGATGAATAATCATTCACCTTGCCCTTGACCATATCACGCTTGCTCTGCAGGTTGAGCATTTCGTATTTAAGCTGTGAAACGGCAGTATAATCGCCGTTGTTTATAGCTGTTATCAGCTTGCTGTGCTTTTCGGTTATCAGCTTGTCAAAAGCCTCTATCTGAGAATTATCCGTACCGACAAGGCTCTGTGCGTCCGTCAGCGTGTCTATCCTCGTTTTCAGCTTATTTATATCCGCAGTAAGCGATATGTCGGCCGCCGAGCCGTAAGCATTGGCTATAACGCTGTTCTTGCCGACCTTTGAGCCGTCCTCATGCTCATACTGTATCGTGCCGTTTATCTTACGGCTGACGGTATGCTCGTTTCGTGCGAACACGCCGTAAAACTCGATAGTATCCTGAGAATCGTACTTCAGCGCCACCTCTGTTTTATAGGAGTGGTCGTTTCCCGCAAAAAACTGACCTGCGATGGTCAGGAGCAGGAATACGGCAAGAACCACCGTTACGAGCTTTGTTGTTAACGTCCTGTCCATATATCCTTATTCTTTTACGTCTTCGCTGTCCGTCCTGTCGAATGCGTCAAGGATGGATACAGCTCTGAGAGGTGTTATTGTCGAGATAGCATGCTTGTATATCAGGTTCTGCTTTCCGTCTGTATCAAGGATGACAGTGTAATTGTCAAAGCCTCTTACAAGTCCCTTGAACTGAAAGCCGTTTGTAATGTAGATAGTTACAGGTATCTTCTCTTTTCTCGCCTGATTTAAAAATACGTCCTGTAAATTGAGTTCCTTTGCCATTTTGATTACGTCCTTTCTTTTCTCCGCTTTTTTGCGGAACATAAAATAAAATAAAATCATAACTGTTTTTGTGATAAATCACAGCTACAGATAGCTTAACTTATATTGTAACACATATTGATTGAAAATTCCATAGCTTTATGGCAGTTTGGGGAGATTTTTTCGACAAGTGAGAATTTTACTTGCTTTTGTTTCTTACACTGCCGATATAATCTATTGCCTCGTCAACAATCTGCGAAAAGTTCTTTCCTCCGTCAGCCTTGATATAATGGATTCTTTCGTCACGGCGGAACCATGTAAGCTGACGCTTTGCATATTTTCTGGTTTCCTGCTTCAGCCGCTCTACGCAAGGTGTAAGAGGGCTTTCGCCTTTAAGATACGGCATAAGCTCCTTATAGCCTATCGTCTGCGCCGCAGTGGGATAATCAGACTGTTTCATAAACTGCCTTGCCTCCTCGACAAGTCCTTCGGCAAGCATTATGTCAACACGCCTGTTTATGCGGTCGTACAGCGTTTCCCTGTCATAGTCAAGCTGTATCATACACGGCTCATACGGCGAAGGGGCAAGCCTTGAAAGGCGCTGTTGCTCGCTCATTGTCTTTCCCGTAGTCTTGTAGACCTCAAGCGCTCTTATTATCCTGTTGAGATTATTCTCGTGAAGCTTTTCCGCCGTTTCGGAATCAATTTCACGGAGCATTCCGAGCAGAAAGCCGTTGCCCTTTTCCTGTGCCAGCTTACGCAGTTCGTCACGGTATGCGTAGTCGCACTCGGTTTCCTCAAAGCTGAGGTTGTCGATAAGAGAGCTTATATAAAGGCCTGTGCCGCCGGTTATTATCGGGAGCTTTCCTCGTGCCGCTATATCTGCGATAATACCGTGTGCCGCCTTAACATAGTCGGCTACCGAAAAGCTGTCATGAGGGTCGAGAAAATCCATAAGGTAATGCGGTATGCCCTGCTTTTCCTCTTTGGTCGGCTTTGCGGTGGCTATGTTCATACCTCTGTATATCTGCATAGAATCGGCTGAAATTATCTCGCCCGAAAGCCTTTTTGCAAGCTCGACCGAAAGAGCGGTCTTGCCCGAAGCGGTAGGTCCGCAAACTACTACGATAAACTGTTTATCCATAACTCAACTCCTGTTGAAGAAGCGTTCTATCCTGTATTTTGAAAGTGCGGTCATAACCGGCCTGCCGTGCGGACAAAAACGTATTGTCCTGTCATTCATCACTCTGTCGGCAAGCGCCTGCAATTCGAGAATATCCGTATCATCGTGCGCCTTTATCGCCGACTTGCAAGCCATCGTATGAAGCATATCGTCAAAGAGAGCGCCTTTCTGGTCGGTGGCAGTGTTCATAAGCCGTTGTGCGACATCGGATACTATTTCCTGCGGCGAGCATTTCACTACGGACGGCATTGCGGTTATCTGCACTGTGCTGTCATCGCAGAAAACAAGCTCTATACCGCTTTGCTCCACATATTCGTAATACTCGTGCAGTGCCTCGTATTCTTCGGGCGACAGCTTAAGCTCGGTTTTGTCGATAAGAAGCTGTGAGGTGGTTACAAACTCCTCTTTCAGCTTTTCAAACCTTATGCGTTCGTGGGCGGCGTGCTTGTCGATTATTATAAGCTCCTCGCCCGCCTCGCACAGTATATAGGTCTTTAAAAATTCTCCGATAACACGAACACTTGTTTTTTCGGGCTTCGGCTCGTCTATCCTTTCAACCGTTACCGGCTTTGCGTTTATAAATCTGAAGCCTTCGTCAGTTTGCGGTGCTGTTACGGGAATATCGTCCGTATCATCGTCAACGGTGACAACAACACTGCTGCTTACCGCCTTATATGACGGGATGTGCGGCTCTTTTGGCAAAGGTATTTCGTCAATAGCTTCACCTGTGTTTTCTTCGGGCTTTGCACTGTAGTCCGAGCGTGTGCTGTGCAGTGAAACGGGCTTTATTGTGCTGTCGCCGTATATTTTTTCAGCCTTTACCGTTTCGGTCGGTTCTTCCGGCTTTATATCAACGACCGGACGTTCCTCAGACATAAGCGGAAGCGTTACGGGGATATGTGCGAGCGTCTGCTGTTCACGCTTTATTATTTCGGGGTTGTGCCTGAAATAATCGTCTGCGTTATCGTATTTCTTCGGTTTTTCAAGCTCTATCTGCCGTTTATCGTCTGCGGCGTTCACCAGTGCGTTCTTTACCGCAAAATACACCGCATCGAACACAGGCTTTTCATAAGCGAAGCGTATCTCGGTCTTTGCGGGGTGTACGTTTACATCGACTGTTTCGGGAGAAAGCGATATGTTCAGTATGCAGGCAGGGAATTTTCCGACCATCATACTGTTGCGGTACGCCTCCTCAAGCGCCGCCATACAGGTGGTGCTTTTTATATATCTTGTGTTCACGAAAAACGTCTGCATACTTCTGCTGTTACGGCAGAAAAGCGGAGATGAAACATAACCGCTTACATCTATGCCGTTAAGCGAAAAGTCAACGGGAATAAGGCTGTCGGCAAACTGTCTGCCGGATACCGCCTTTGCCGCAGATAAGAGCGAGCCGTCACCCGATGTCATTCTGACGCTTTTGTTATCTCTTATGAATCTGAAGGAAATATCGGGGTGGGAAAGGGCAAGTCTGTCGACCGTCGCCGCTATGAAATTGCCCTCGGATATGTCTTTTTTGAGGAATTTAAGTCGTGCGGGGGTGTTGTAGAAAAGCTCCTTTATCACGATAGTCGTGCCTGTGGGACAGCCGCAGGATTCGTGTTCCTTTTCCTCGCCGCCTTCGATAATGTAACGTCCGCCGAGTTCATCGCCGTCCTGCCGTGACATCATCTCTATCTTTGCGACCGCCGCAACGGACGCTAACGCTTCTCCTCTGAAGCCCATCGTCATTATGCCTGTAAGGTCGTCGCCTGTGCGAATCTTGCTTGTGGCATGACGGAGAAAGGCTGTCGGCATCTGTTCGTAAGCTATGCCGCAACCGTCGTCCGTTATACGCATATAGCTGATACCGCCGTGCTTTATCTCAACGGTGATATGCCGTGCGCCTGCGTCTATTGAATTTTCCACAAGCTCCTTTATTACGGAGGACGGGCGCTCTATGACCTCGCCTGCCGCAATAAGCTCCGCTACGCTTTTATCAAGCAGTCTGATTTCGGGCATTGGTTTTCCTTTTCTTTATAACATTGCTTTTAGTTCTTCAAGCTTTGCGTAAGCCTCTCTCGGCGTCATATCGTCAAGGTCGAGGTTTTTTATCTCGGCTATGACGTTCTGCCTGCCTGTTGCCTCGAAGTCAATCTGGCTTTCGGATTCCTCCTCGGCTCTCAGTTCAAGCTCACGCTGTATTTTCGGTGCTTTTTCAAGCTCGGCAAGAAGCTGTTTTGCTCTGTCTGTGACTTTCTTCGGAAGTCCTGCAAGGCGTGCGACCTCTATGCCGTAGCTGTCGTCCGTGCCGCCCTCGACTATCTTATGCAGGAACTTTATATCCTCGCCGCTTCGCTTTACCTTGACGCTGTAGTTACGCACACCGTCAAGCTCGTTTTCAAGCGAAATAAGCTCGTGGTAATGCGTGGCGAAAAGCGTCTTGCATCCGATAGCCTTTGAGCTTATGTACTCGGCTACCGCTTTTGCTATTGATACACCGTCGTAGGTCGATGTTCCTCTGCCTATCTCGTCAAGGATAACGAGTGAGTTTTTGGTCGCTTCGTTAAGGATAGTTGCAACCTCGGTCATTTCGACCATAAAGGTGGACTGACCTGCGGACAGATCATCGCTTGCACCGACACGGGTGAATATCCTGTCCACTACTCCGAGCCTTGCGTAGCTTGCAGGCACAAAGCAGCCTATCTGCGCCATAAGGACAATCACGGCTACCTGCCGCATAAACGTGGATTTACCCGACATATTCGGGCCTGTGATTATCATAAGGCGGTTGCTTTTAACATCAAGGTAAACGTCATTCGGGGTGAAAAGTATCTCGTTGACCATCTTCTCGACAACGGGGTGTCTTCCGTCCTTTATCTCTATGACGCTGTCATTTGCCATCATCGGACGGCAGTAGTTGTTTTCTATGGATACAACGGCGTAACTGCACAGCACGTCAAGCGCCGCTACAGATTCGGCGGTCTGCTGGATAAGGTCGAGCCGCTGTGCGATAAATTCACGCACCTCGGCAAATATCGCCGCCTCAAGTGCAAGTATCTTATCGTTTGCGCCGAGTATCTCGTTTTCTATCTTCTTAAGCTCATCGGTAATGTATCTCTCGCCGTTTGTGAGCGTCTGCTTTCTTACATATCTGTCGGGCACCATCGACACGTTGCCCTTTGAAACCTCTATATAATAGCCAAACACACGGTTATAGCCGACACGCAGATTCTTTATGCCTGTAGCCTCTTTTTCCCGCTGTTCTATCTGAGCGAGCAGGTCCTTGCCGCCGCCCGTGATATTTCTCAGGCGGTCAAGCTCCTCGTTGAAGCCGTTCTTAATATAACCGCCGTCCTTCATCAGTGCGGGCGGTTCATCGGCTATCGCCCTTTCTACTAAATCTGCAATATCGTCAAGAGGGCTTATCTTCTTATCAAGGCTTCTTGTAAGCTGTGTGCTTATCTGCGACAGGTCGCTTTTAAGCTGAGGAAGTATCCTGCAGGTAGCACCGAGCGCCTTTACATCCTTTGCGTTTGCCGCCTTGTAGATTATCCTTGTCATAAGACGTTCAAGGTCATAGACTTTCGCAAGGTCGGTCTTTATATCATACAGCGCCGCAGAATTGTTTATGAGTGCTTCTACCGCATCGTGTCTGCGTATGATAGCCGCAGTATCTGTAAGCGGCTGTTCTATGCACTGTCTTAGCTTTCTTCTTCCCATTGAGGTATCGGTCTTATCAAGCACCCACAGAAGCGAGCCTTTCTTTTCACCGCTTCTCATTGTCGATGTCAGTTCAAGGTTTCTTCTTGTGGCAAGTCCAAGCTGCATAAATTCACCGCTGCTGTGTACGTTCAGCTTTACAAAACGTTTTGCTCCGCTTCTTTGTGCCTTATACAAATAGCGCAGCAAAGCGCATAAAGCCCTTAATGCGTTGTCCTTTCCGGCAAGGCCTATTTCATCTGCCGTGCCGCCGAACTGTGCGGTTATCTCGGATACGTCATCTATGGAAAAATCCTCGTCGGACAGCTGTTCCGCAGAGCATTTTCCGTAACGGTTCCTTATAAAAGTATATGCCTGTTTCCGATTCAGAAACTCCGCATTGAATAGTAGCTCAACGGGGGTATACTGCGAGAACTGCGCTATTATATCCTCATCGGTCTTTTTTGAATTTGCCTTTTCAACTGCGTGCACCTCGCCCGTTGAAATATCGGCAAACACCATACCTGTGCCGTTTTCTCCGACATAGATACAGGAAATATAGTTATTCGAGCCGTCCTCAAGCATTGACGCTTCTATGACCGTGCCTGCGCTTACAAGCCTTACTATATCACGCTCTACAAGTCCCTTTGATAACGCAGGGTCGGTTGTCTGCTCGCAGATAGCTACCTTGAAGCCTTTATCTATCAGCTTTTTTATGTAGCCCTCCGCAGAATGATGCGGTACGCCGCACATGGGCGTACCCGCTCTTGATGTCAGCGTCAGCTCAAGCTCCTTTGACGCTACCATTGCGTCCTCGTTGAACATTTCATAGAAATCGCCCAGACGATAGAATAATATATAATCCTTGTAATTTGCCTTGATCTCAACATACTGCTGCATCATAGGCGTGAGCTTTTCTCCGCTGTTTCCTGCTTTCAAGAGTTTCATTCCTTTCGGTTTTATTGTTTAATCTTACAATGCCATACTATCAATGCCATTCAGTCAAGGCAATCAGTGGCATCCTCCGCAGGTCGAGCATGAGCCTGAGCATCCGCCAGCCTGTACCTCGCAGGTATCAGGGTCTTCACCGTCACAGCACAGTGCGATAATGCCGTTGATCTCGTGTAACAGCTTATCCATATCAGCCTTTGCCATTGTGAAATCAGCCATATGCTCGTTCTGCATAACGAGAGTGTATAATCTCTGCATCTCCTTGTTCTGTGTGTCGAGCTTTTCCTTGTTCTGTTCTTCCTTAGACTTGCTCATTTCAAGTGCTACGTTCTGACGTGCAAGGTTGAATTCGCCTATAAGCTCCTGAAGCTCCATATCGGCATCGTTTGCCTTCATCGCCTCGTTATAACGTACATAACGCTCGTCTGCCTGTATAGCCTTGCCGAGCTCTCTTGCTGCTTTTATTGCGTCCATTTTATTTTTCCTTTCTTTCCGCTTTTGCGGCTGTTAAAAATATATATCTGACGGGGATTCCCGACCGATTGTGAAAATTCAGTCATTCACGCTTACAAGCTCGCCTGTGACTGCCCAGGGCAGAGCCTTTTGTATTCTTACCGTGACGTACTTTCCTATCATATCCCTTGTGCCGTTGAAATCAACGATAACGCCGTGGCGGGAATGGCCTGTCATAAGTCCGTCAGCCGTTCTGCCGATGCCCTCGCACAGAACCTCGACCTCATCTCCGATAAAACGTTCGTAAGCCTTTTCACCGATAGAATTCTGTACATCAAGAAGCTGTCTGAACCACTTTCCCTTATCCTCGTCGCTTATGGGGTCGGGCATAGCCGCCGCCTTTGTTCCCTCACGCTTGCTGTAAATAAAGGTATATGCGGAATCATAGCGTACCTTCTTCATAAGTTCCACAGTGCAGAGAAAATCCTCATAAGTTTCGCCGGGGAAGCCTACTATAATATCTGTAGTGAGTGCTACCTTCGGTATGCGTTTTTTTGCATATTCGATAAGTTCAAGATAATGCGCCGTGTCATAGTGGCGGTTCATTTCCTTTAAAATTCTGTCGCTTCCGCACTGTACGGGCAGGTGCAGATGATATGATATATGCCTGCTGTCCGCTATCGTATCTATAAGCTCGTGCGTGCAGTCCTTAGGGTGAGATGTCATAAAGCTGAGCTTATATTTTCCGGGTATCTTATCAAGCTCGGAAAGCAGCTTTGCAAAGCCGAAATCATATTCCTTGCCGTAAGAATTCACGTTCTGTCCGAGCAGTAGTATTTCCTTATATCCGTCATTTATAAGCCCTTTTACTTCGGCTATGACCTCTTCGGGTCTGCGTGAACGCTCTCTGCCTCTTACAAAGGGAACTATACAATAGGTGCAGAAGTTGTTGCAGCCATACATTATCGGCACGCTTGCCTTTACCTTGCTTTCTCTTATTACGGGAAGTCCCTCGGCAATAACACCGTCACTTTCGGGGATAGACAGCGTTCTGCGGTTCTCGCTGAGCTTTTCGTATATCATCTGCGGTAAGGTATGCATAACGTGAGTGCCGAAAATTATATCGACCTGCGGGAACGATTTTCTCATTCTCTGTGCTATATGCTCCTGCTGTACCATACAGCCGCCGACCGCAATTATTAGATTTCTGTTTTTCTCTTTCAGCTTTTTGAGTGCGCCTATATTGCCGAAAACTCTGTCCTCTGCGTTTTCTCTTACGGCGCAGGTATTGAAAAGAATAAGATCCGCAAATGCGGTTTCGGGTGTGAAGCCGTAACCCATCTGTGCAAGCATACCCTTTATTTTTTCTCCGTCGCTCACGTTCTGCTGACAGCCGAAGCTGTGGACGTGTGCCAGCGGCATCTGCTCACGCTTTGCGTTTATCGCTTTTACTTTTTCTATATATTCCTGCTGAACAAGCAGTTCTTCCTTGTTTATCTCTTTAGTCAAGCTGTTTCTCCGTTTCTTATCCAAAGTCCTGTTGCAAAGACAGTATACCATAAAAGACAGCATACCATAATAGATTATAACATTATTTCGTCGTGCAGTCAAGCGCGATGAAGTGATGTTAAAACGTTCTCAGGCAATTATTGCCTGAGGTTGTTATAACAATCACAAAATCGTGCCATCAAGCACGATGAAATAATGTTAGAACGTTCTCGGACGGTTGCGTGAGCAACGCTGTATAAAAAAGAGCCATGCGGCTCGGGGGTATAGGAAAAGGAACAACCGTGGTTGCTCCTTTAGTGTAATAAACTGCTCGACAAAGGGGAAATTAACTATTTATCAATTCTTGCAGTTCATTGACAAACCGGCAGATATGAAATCCATCACATACCGCATGATGGACTTGAACTGCTAAAGGAAGCAAAATTTTCCCATCTTCCTCGCAATATTTCCCCAAGGTGAAAATGGGGATTAAATAATCATACCCTTTCTGTAAATTCAAATTAAAACTCTCAAATGTTGACCACGGTATCATAGATACTGTAAAAACATTTTCCGGAACATCTGGTTTTCCTATCATTCCGTGATTGCTTCCATACCGTTGAATATCGCTTTCATAAGCTCTTGAAAATTCTTCAATATTCGGCATATATTCAGTCCAAAGGTCAGAAAATGTCTCTGTGTCCTCATGGAATATGGTATAGCTGGGTATCATCTCGTCATATATTCCCAGCTCACCCGCTTGATTGATTGCCGTTCTAAACTCTGAATGACGGTTTACAATCGTTGCAAGATAATAAAGCATCGCAGGGTATAATTTCATTCGTTTCTTCTTTATTTGCGTAATATCCAATTTAACAGTCATACTGTATGTGCAAGGTATATTCGTAAAGTAATGTTCAAAACACGCATTCCGTTTCCAACTACTTCTATTAATTTTTTCAAATACCATCCAAGTTCCCTCACAAATTCCGACTTGTTGACATTTTATCACATCGGTATATCGGGCGCAAGGATTGGCATGTCCGTGGGATGGATTTAATGGAGCCTACCTGAATAAATGAAATCATACATACAGATATACAGAAGAAAAAAGAATTGATGGTTTGTAACAGTATCATTTGGCATAAGAGAAACTGCTAAACTGAAATCAATCTCCACTCACTTCTCTTTGTTAGTCTCTGATACCACGCCGGTATCAGAGACATTTTTGTTTTTTCAAATCCGTGGGTGGTCAAAAGGGTGCTATTTTCTACATTTATTACGAGAAGTGCAAGCGAGGTGTTTTATCTCTTGGCAACTGTATCTTCTCACTCAATTTTCCCAGTGCTGTACCTTGAAAATTGCATACGATTCCAAGACATCACCGTGTCCGAGCCACTATGAGCAAGTGAAAGAGGCGTGGTCAAGCCTCGTTGCGACGACTGCACGGGAAAACAATGGTACACTCGTCCGGCTAGGCCTCAAACCGAGGGACGACGCACCCACAAGCATGGGCCGAGGCTGAAATGCCTGTGTCCCCCTGACCAGGGGACTTGGAATCGATATCTTAAACCTATTACTTTGCTGGAAAGGGGGTGTATGAGATGAACTGCATACAAAAGCAACAATTAGTGAGCTTTCCGAAAGTCAGGATATGGAAACCGTGGTTCCGTCACTTTAATAACCACAAGGAATTCCATAATGAAGGAACCGTCCATCTTTTCAGTCTCATGGCACTCTTTAGCTATGCGAACTTCCGCTCAAATGAGCGTATGATTAGTGGGGCGAGATACATGGAGGCGCCTGGCCAATGGATCTGCAAGCTTGGATCATTACCCAGGATTCTGCGTGTCCATTCCAAAAGACAAGCTCTTGAGCAATTGGACTATTACGAGAAATACGGGTTCCTGACTTATGAATGGCTGGATAAAGAGAATGAGATCATTCGTTTTTCCATCATCAATTGGAAAGAGCATTGCACGAGCCTACAGTACAATTATTATAGCTATAAGGGCTCCGGATTCTTTTTCTTCCCATTGCCTGTTGGCCGAATGCTCCTACGAGTCGCTCACAAAACAGAAGGAATCGTATTTAGTGAGTTGGATGCCATTATGGACATGTGGCTGCACACCATCTTAAACGATCCCAAGGTGCGAGGTTCGGAGTATATGCCGGTCGTGTATTACTCCAATATGAGAGGTGTGCCGTTGCTCTCATATACTTACCTTGCAAAACGTTGGGGTTGGTCAAAATCCCGCGTTGGCCGCTTCATGTTGAAAGCTGGCGAATATGGAATTATCAGCCGCGTGAGTTTTTCAAGCTCACGCGGCTCTGTCATTTCAATGTGTAGGTATCGAGAAATGATTTTCGGTGATACCTGCGAAGAGCTCGAACTAAGCAGTATTGGCGAAATCATTGGCATTACAAAGGCTGCTGATTTGGTCGATCCCGATGAAGGCAAGATGGATATCAGCATTGAAACTCGCGTCCCGCCCGCTCACACTATAGGGAAGCCACGAAAAGCCTTGAGAATTCAAGTGTTTCTGGTGATCCGAAGTTCTTTTTTTGCTCGCCAAATTCCATTAGTCTTCTACAGTGCTTTAGACTGGGAGGTAACGAATCAGGAGAAGAATAGCCGCGATCCACCGACTGAGTCCCAATCCGGAAAGGAGATGAAACAATGACATCAGATAGCACTCCCGCGTTTGAGATAGAAAAAGAAGCTTTGAAAACAGAGATCGAAACCGGCATCCAAGCCGGTGTTGATCATTTAGAGGCGAAGACCGCAAAACGCAAGGATGCGGATAAGTATCATAACACAAGGCATCTGCTCAAGCAGTACCGGAAAGTAGCATATGCGATCCAAATCTCGGAAGCAGATATGAATGTTCGAATGGAAATGGAGCATGGCACCCGCCTTTCCACACTTGAAGTCAATGCCGAATTGGCTGGCGTGGATTTGTCCGGTTCTAAACTGGAGGGGTACGCCAGAACAGTTATTCGGAGCAAGAACATGCTCCAGATCATTGATAACGCGCTTAATACGGTGCGAATGGATCCAGACCACGGTGAGCTGATGTATCAAGTCCTCTACCTCACATACTTCTCAAAAAAGAAGCCCGCGAATCGTGAGGTGATCCTAGCGGAACTTGATCGGCAAGGATTCCCCATGTCGATGGTAACCTATCATAGCTATCTCAACATGGCAATTCGAGCGATTGACCGCATTCTGTGGGGTTACACGGCACGTGATTGCATGGAGATTATCAAGCAGTTTTTACCTTGAACCACCATTGAACTATTGTAAGGCTTCTGACGCTAGGCCTCGTAGCCAAAGCCGTCTGAGTTTTGCAGTGCCAGACCGCTGCATTTTCAAAAGAAAAGGCACCAACAGCAAACGATCAGAATAGCTAAGATGGTGAAAGCAGGCGGTTCATACCCGTCGTTCGTGGGTTCGATTCCCACTTCATATGGTGCCTTGTTTTACAGAGAAAGATGCCAACAGCAACACAACATGCATCCGACAGTAATCATAACTATCTTGTGACCATGATGGCATCTTGTGAAAGGCCCGTACAGCAAAAAGCACTCTTGTCAGGGAAGTTTTGACCACGGCGTTACTACGCTGAAATTTGCAGTTCCTTTTGGAGCCGGGCCTTGTCTTATTATGTACCGTGATCGCTTTAGGAGGGATTATCATGCTGCAGTATCTAAAGAACGAAGCGAATCTGACCCATACGGAAAATGGAGCGGTTACATATCAGTCCACTCAATCTGAGTGCTTGGATCTGTTTGCGACTATCGGCGCACTCCGACGGGAGAGTGACGAGGAGATTACAAATCGATTTCTCCGCGCATACGCAGAGAATGCTGATCTCGCCATGAAAACGCTGTTTTTCGCAAGAGATATCCGTGGTGGTATTGGAGAGCGCCGTGTCTTCCGCACCATTCTCAAGTGGCTTGCGCACAATGAGCTTCAGTCTGTGGAAAAGAATATCCCCTACATTGCAGAGTATACTGCTGTGACCAGAGCCAAGTCGAAGGTCATCCTGATTGGGCAAAAGCAGGCAGTCTTTGTTGCGATCCATAAATGTGATGTGGGTCAAAGGAATACGGTACTCGCGGATCGAATCGTGGCTTATTATAACCGCGAGCTGAGTCGGCGAGTAGCGTGATTATTTGGGAAACGGGGTGGTCAAAAGCTGCCTCGTTTCTACATTTATTGTGAAAGGACAATTACCATGAGTGAATCGAACTCTAATGTGATCCCTGCCATCAACGCTGTCGATGGTTTTAACCCCGCTGATTTCGTGCGTACTACCGTGGGTGAGGAAGGCGAAAACGATCTCTACCTTGATGTCAAATATCGCCTTCTTTGGTTCCGCCTGCACCATCCGAATGGAAAGATCGACCCGGAGCTTATCCGAGTTGATGAGAAGAATGCAATCGTATGCTGCAGGATCTATGCCGATAAGGCTGACCCAGCTGACCAGTTCATTGGGAAGGCGTATTCTCAGCGTTTCTCAACGGAAGACCGCTTTGGCGATCGCTTCTTGGAGATCGCCGAAACAGTCGCAAAGGGCCGCGCTTTGGCTGATGCAGGTTATGGTACGCAGTTCTGTATGAATGGTGATGCGCTGGCCGGTATTATCGCGGATGCCCCAATCAAGATGCCTCCTGATGAAGATGCAGGACACCCTGGTAGTGTTGTGGCGAGTTTTACCGCTCAACCGCCAGCGGATCCTCCTGCCTTCTCTCAGACGGCGACGGCGCCTAAATCTACCCAGCCTGCTCAGCAGCAGGTTCAGCCTCCTGTGCAGCAGTCTCATGCTCCTGCTCCGGAGCCCCCCAAAACGCTGGATGAGTACTTGCGTGTCATGACCATTGAACAGGCGAAAGCCGTCAAGGTTGATTTTGGCCGCTTTAGTGGCTGGTCTCTTGGCGAAATCGCTATGAAGAGCCCAGGGGACCTCGCGTGGTATGTGAAGAACTATTCCGGCCATAATCTCGCACTGAAAGCAGGTGCTACAAAGCTTTTGGAAACGGTAGGCCAGATGGCCAGCTGATTCTTCCCCTAGCTAAGGGAGGTGGTTTAGATGGGCAGAATACCTGATCTGCCATGTGATATTGAGCAAGTGGTTGATCTTCTTGGCATCGAAGTCATACGAGATACCGGGACTCAACTGCATTGCAGGTGTCCATTCTGTGCAGATCGGAAAGCTCATATGAATGTCAAGATCCGCGATAATGTGTTTCGGTGTAACCGCTGTGGTAAAGGTGGGGGCATCCTCCATCTTTATGCGGAGTACTGTGATGTCAATCTCCATACGGCTTACGAAGAACTCTGCAAAATATTCGGGCCAGATGGAGGTGAACCGGTGCGCAAATGCAAGCGGAAGCCTCGCTCCATAGAAACGGTAGAACTCCCTATTGCCTCGGCTGAGGTACGGGATAATACGTATTCCAACCTTCTCTCATTATTGACTCTATGCCCAACACATCAATCCGCTTTGAAAGAGCGCGGGCTAAAATCAGAGGAGATGGAGCTGCTATGCTATCGAACGACGCCCACAACACGTTTGAAACGGATTGTTACAGAGCTGTTGGAGCGTGGCTGCATTCTTGATGGGGTTCCCGGATTTTACTGCCAGAAGGACTCTGGCCAATGGGTGTTGGATATCCGAGGCTCGGGAATCATGCTACCCGACCGAAACCTGCTCGGCCAAATTGAAGCCATTCAGGTTCGGCTTGATAAGGTCTACAACCAGAAATTCTATAACCTAACGAGTGTTGACCAGTACTACGGGACACAGTCGAAGTGCTGCCCGCATTATGTCGGCGTTCATGAAGGCGATGAAGTGGTTTGCCTTACGGAGGGAGTTATGAAGTCCGACCTTGCCTACAGCTTCGCGCAGGGTTCACCTTATGAGTGTGGTTTCGTGGGCCTTACAGGCATACCGAGCTATTCTCAGTACGAACGAGCCCTTGAAGAACTAGACTCCATTGGCGTGAAGAGAATCAACGTCATGGTCGATTCGGATTATCAGGTCAAAGAGGAAGTTCGGAAAGCGCGTGATCGTTATATTGAGATGGGTGCGGCTGCCGGTTTTGAAATGGCACCGATTACCTGGACACAAAAGCAAAAGGGTGTGGATGACCTTTACAAGCACCTTTTCCGAGACAAATGATTTGAGAGCTGCAGCGGGTTGCTGCAGCTCTCTCCATTAATTTGCAAAGTAGTCATATATGGAGGATGACACATGAGCGTTGAAATATATATTTGTGATCTTAAACCTGAGGTTCAGGAGCAGGTTCTATCTGAGCTCAATTTGAGTTCTGATAAGGATGGAAACTATGACCTATTCCCGCTTTTCGTTGTTGAAAAGCCGGAGCCGTAAAACACTTGGAGATTTTAGGATAACCACCGTGAGTTGCAGCGATTTGCTACAACTCACACATAATTTTCTGAAAGGAACAATAGATATGGAAGTCTTTTTGATTATGCCGACCACGCCGGAAGGAAAGGCGAAACTTAGCAAGGAACTGGCCAAGTTCCACGCAGAGCAAGCGCTAAAGATGGTGCAGAAATTGCCCTGCTCTACGGAACAAAAGTTGGAGCTTATCGATGCAGTAGTTGAACATTTACGTTCCAAGCAATAGTGTCAACTTGTTTATCCGATTTGCTATAAACAAGTTTAAGCTGCCGCCCTGAGTGAAATCAGGGTGGCGGCTTTTTGCATTATAGCTTGACGTATGACAAGTAATGAAGTACGATAATGGGGAGTGAGAATGTACATATGCAGCTTATGAAGGAAAAACAGGAGTTGACCCATTTGTCATGGTCTGTCCACCGTAATTCTATCGAAATTGGTGGGTCTTTTCTGAAGGCGTATGGGAAATGATTTGGAAAAGGTGGAGCGCATATGAAGATTTTTGCAATTCGAGATGAATCGACGCAGGAGCAGAAGGATCTGGCGTACCTCCTGTATTACAAGCAGGAAAAGCAGTTCTATATTGAGCTGCCTGAAAATGCGGATGCATGGGAAACGCCGCTGTTGCTGGACTCCTTTGTGAAGCGTGGGGAAACCACAGTCAATTCCTATTGGAGCAAGATCTGGGTTCAGCAGCGGATCGTTCCGATCGACCGCCAGAACATCGGTGAGATTCTGCGCGACAATCATCTGAAGGAATATGATGAGTACGAGCTTCTGATGCTGGCAATGGGGCGATGCGCACAGGATGATTACTACCTTGTTCCCATTAACGAGAAGGAGCTTCCGGAAGAAATTACGCGGCGGTTCTCAAAGAGAATTGAAGATGTGCTGCCGCTGGAGAACCATTGCCTGCTGGTATTTTTCCGGGATGGCGTAGTGAAGAAGTGCGATTTGCAGAAGCATTTTGAAAAGACAAGAGCATTTCAGATTCTTCTCAAGAAGCCGGACTATTTTCAGCATGTGCAGATGCAGACGGGCGGATATGGCGTTGCATGGGATGTGAACATGACCGTCTCGGATGCGATGCTCTACCGGATAGGCAAAAGCGTTCCGCTGACTATTGAGGATTTCCGGAACTTTGCCGCGCACAGAATCATCAACGCATCGGAAGCGGCGGAGATATTAGGTTGCTCCCGGCAGAACATCATTGACCTTACAAAACGCGGGAAGCTTCATCCGATCAAAACATCGGAAAAGAGCACGCTGTATCTCAAAAGTGAAGTCCTGAAACGAAACTGGCAGTGAGAATACGTTGTACCCCTTTATACCCTTTTGAAAGGGGTATAAAGGGGTATAACGTTCTTTGGAGAACTTTTCAAAAAATCTCATTTGCACCTTTTCAAATGGGTTCCAATCCGTTACAATATATCTAACAACCTAACAATGTAATGCGAGGTGTTGCTATGAAAACAACAGACCAGCCGCAGGTAAAGCAATACGTCATCTATTCCCGCAAATCCAAATTTACCGGGAAAGGCGAAAGTATTGAGAACCAGATTGAGCTGTGCCGCCAGTATATTGCAATGCACTTTGGCGAAGACGAGGCGGAGCATGCGCTTGTATATGAGGACGAGGGGTTTTCCGGCGGCAATCTGGAGCGTCCGCAGTTCAAGCAGATGATGAAGGATTCCCAGAAGATTGAGTTCGCTGCTATTGTCGTCTATCGCCTTGACCGTATCAGCCGCAATATTGGTGACTTTGCAAAGCTCATCGAGGATCTGGGTGACCGGCACATTGACTTCATTTCCATCCGGGAACAGTTCGACACGTCCTCTCCAATGGGGCGTGCAATGATGTATATCGCGTCAGTGTTCTCCCAGCTGGAGCGAGAAACCATAGCCGAGCGTATCCGCGACAACATGCATGAGCTGTCCAAGACCGGACGCTGGCTGGGCGGGACGACACCAACTGGCTATGCTTCGGAAAGCTTGTCCAGCGTAACAGTAGATGGCAAGGTTAAAAAAGCTTGTAAGCTCAAACCTATTCCGGAGGAGATTCAGCTGGTAAAGACAATTTTTTCTGTGTTCACGGAAAGTGGCTCCCTCAGTAAAACTGACCAGTACTTATTAGAGCACCGCTGTGTCACAAAGCGCGGCAAGCAGTTCACACGCTTTGCCATCCGGGGTATTCTGACAAATCCAGTTTATATGATTGCTGACGATACGGCGTATCAGTATCTCAAGGAGAACAACGTAGACCTTTTTGCTGAGCCATCGGAGTTTGACGGTGAGCACGGTATTATGGCCTACAACCGCACGCTCCAACGCCCTGGCAAGGCTACTCAGATTCGCCCGATGGAAGATTGGATTGTGGCAGTGGGGAAACATCCCGGCATTATCTCCGGTGCAAACTGGGTACGTGTACAGTCTATGCTGGATGTGAACAAATCCAAGAGCTATCGCAAACCGCGCAGCAATGTGGCGCTTTTGTCCGGCCTTCTGCGTTGTGGCGAGTGCGGTGACTATATGCGCCCGAAACTGACTGGTCGCACTAATGCTAATGGGGAGTTGATTTACACCTATATGTGCTCCACCAAAGAGCGCAGTCATGGTACTGTCTGTAGTATGAAAAACTGCAACGGCAACACTCTCGATGCTAAGATTGTTGAGGAAATACGTAAGGTTGCCACCGACAAAAAAGACTTTGGCCAGTTACTGTCAAAAACCAAGAAAGTAATCAATGACAACAAAGCATGTTATGAAGCTGAGTTGACTTTATTAGTGAAGAACCATGCTGAAACAGAAGCCCGCATCAAACGACTGGTGGAATCTCTGTCCGTTGCCAGCGAGACCTCGGCCAAATACGTCATGGAGCAGATCGATGAGCTGCACCGGCAGAGCGAACAGGAGCAGACAAGAATTGCTGAATTGGAAAAGCTTGCTAGGCAGAGTAATGCTCTGAGCCAAAATCTATTTTTCTATAGAGATATGATTGAGTCATTCGCCGACACGGTGGATTCGACTACTATTGAAGAACGGCGTCGCCTGCTGCGTACTATCGTCAAAAAAGTGGTTTGGGACGGCAAAAACGTCTATGTATACCTCTTTGCGGAGGATGGAGAGCTGAATTTGCCGCCCATAGGGCAGCTTATGTGTCCGTCAGGAGAGGATAGCGAATGAGATACTAATGTACTTCCGGGGACAGAAAAAATTGCAGGGGGAGGTGTCGCTGAACGAGGCGCTGGACACGGGGCCGGAGGGTGACGCATTGTATTTGGGCGATGTGGTGGGAGAGGAGGACACCATGCTGGAGGAACTGCAAAGCAAGGAGGACCGCCGTCTGCTGCATCAGGTCCGCCGAGGACAGGATCACCGTCAGGGGTGTTTTCAGCTCATGGGACGCGTCGGACAAAAACCGCCGCTGCTGGTCCAAAGACCGGGCCACCGGCCGGGCGGCAAGGCCCGCCAGTAGCCAGCTGCACCCCAGCAGCACCGCCAGGGCCGCCACGCCTACGATCAGGCACATTTTCACCACCGCCCGGAGGGTGGCGTCCTCCTGGGCGGCGTCGGTGAAGGCGATGCGGGTATACAGGGGGCCGTCGGCCCGGAGATACCGCAGATGATAGCTGCGCAGGATGCCGGAGGAATCCCCCTGCTCCAGGCAGGCGGTGACGATCTCCGCCATGGCATCCTGGTCATCCAGCCGGTAATAGCTGCTGCCGGACAGGCGCACGGTGCCGCTGGGGTACACGTCCGCCACAAAGCAGGGGGCGGCGGACTCCTCCCCGGGCAGGGACGCATCATACCGCCCGGTCTGGACCACCTGCATGAGCCGCTGGTTCACGGTGCGCTCCACGGCGGCCCGGCTGGACACCAGCACCCCCACGAACACCGCCAGCAGCACCGCCGTCACCATGGCCATGTTGATGGCCACGATCTTCCAGCGAAGGCGGCGGATCATGCCTCCACCTCCAGGAAATACCCCACCATCCGCCGGGTGCGGATGGTGACGGCGGAGTGCAGATGGGTCAGCTTCCGCCGCAGGAAGCTGATATACACCTCCACGTTGTTGTCCTCGGCGTCGGAGTCGTAGCCCCACACCTTCAGCAGCAGCTGCTCCTTGGGCACCAC
>ENA-OVGC01000752-OVGC01000752.1-human-gut-metagenome-genome-assembly--contig:-NODE-752-length-28280-cov-5.225864_pt1 | contig 28280 bp, 20 predicted proteins | sample MGYA00237768_ERZ505415 | MGnify/ENA primary metagenome ERZ505415 (study PRJEB26158, sample SAMN06016382) | human gut metagenome | biome: human gut; feature: ankylosing spondylitis patient; material...
ATACAATCCCAATGCTTCGACTGTAAACAAAGATTACTCGAACCCCGAAGAGAGCGAACAAGAAGAGGAGGCCATGCGATCAGAGTCCTCCAGAACCGAATTACTACAAGCAGAAGAGGCTGCTTGTGAAGGAACTCCCATGCTCTACGAACCTCTGCCCAAATATGAATTTGGGAACAATGAAAGTGAACATGTTCGTATCCCGATTAATTTAAACAATCCTTTCCCCTCATCTGGAGAACTTGTAATTCCATTGGACCAACTCGAAAAGGACTTTTGTTATCCATATCCCGGCAAACAAATCTCGCCGTATGGTTACCGAGGGCGTTCCATGCACACCGGAGTTGACATCAAAGCAATTCCAAACGATACGATCCGAGCCGCATTTTCAGGAGTCGTACGCATGTCGAAACCATACAGCGGCTATGGGAATATCATCGTCATCCGCCATTACAATGGCATTGAAACGGCTTATGCGCATAACTCCCGCAATTTAGTTAAGGTCAATGACGTGGTCAAAGCTGGCGATCCGATCGCACTGGCCGGACGTACCGGACGGGCTACGACCGAACATCTCCATTTTGAATTCCGTGTAGCCAGCCAGGCATTGAATCCCAACCTGCTGATCGATACTGAAAATCGCACATTGCAACATCACACTTTATACCTGTATAATCGAGGTGGCACTGTCAAAGCCTCCACTCAACCCCTCGATGCCTCAACATTGGCTTCGGAACAACGCACAGAAGAGAATACAAGTTCCGTTTCCAACAATAGTTCGACAGCGAAATCCTCAAACAAAAGTGCCCACAATTCATCCAAAGCGGTATATCACAGAATACGCAAAGGAGAAACGCTTTCACATTTAGCGCGTAAATACTCTACCACTGTAGCCAAGATTTGCCGACTCAACAATATCAAACCAACCACGATTCTGCAGATCAACCAACGCCTACGCGTAAAATAACGGTTTTACATGAAGCTCATCGAATTCATCATTGCCTCATCGTTGTTGACCCTGCTACCCGGGCCGGACATTCTCTTTGTCTTGACTCAAAGCATGATCCACGGACGTAAGGCCGGAATATCGGTAGCTTTGGGACTTTGTTCAGGGCTTTTTGTCCACACGGCAGCTGCTGCATTCGGATTGTCGCTGATCATCTCCTCATCGCCAACATTGTTTGCAATAATCAAGTATGCGGGAATACTTTATCTGCTTTGGATGGGCTACGCATCCTTGCGCGGATATTATAAACAGCGAAACAAGACAACCGAAAACAAAACTGCCCCATTAGACAATCCAGTTCCCACTTCGGACACACCTTTTGCTTCAACACCATCCGACTTGCAGTGCACAGCAAATCAATTCAACACCCCATCTGGCATCCAATTATCCAATAGCCCGACACACGATCAATACGCCTCTACTTCATGCGCAACCATTGAAACAATCTATAAACCGGACCAAGCAGAAGCAACAATTTTAAAAAGTTTCGAAACAGCAGCAATGCCGGCAGAGGCATCCACAGCAACGACCTCTGCTTCTGCTAAAACAACAATAGAAGAGACCTCTCCATCACGCTTGTATCGGATTGGTGTCACCATGAACCTCCTGAATCCCAAAGTGATTCTTTTCTTTTTGGCCTTCTTCCCTCAGTTTATCGACAAACAGAGTACAAGTCCCAAAACGGACATGCTTCTTTTGGGAGCTATTTTTGCCTTGGTTGCCGTCGTAATCTTTACCTCAATTGCGACTGTAGGAGCCTTTGTTGCTGATAAACTCTCCATCGGACAGATGTCCCCTCGGCTGTTGGCCTGGATTCAAGCCAGTGTCTATTGGCTCATCGCCGTACTGTTGCTTTTCTTCTAAGCCCGTATTTTTACTGCACCTCATCTGGGATTTCTGCACGCTACGGACCCAATCTAAAACACGTTCCTTTAAGGATAGAAACCGGACTCAGTTATCAAAACAGCCCTCCATTCCCAATCAAAAAATAGGCATTCTTCCACCATACGAAAAGAACGCCCATTGGGATAATTAATCAAGTTGCTTTCACAACAATATCGTACGCCACCTGCCTTTCGACACACAATTGGGCACACGCATCGTTATTCTTGACAGCCTCGAAAAGTAAAATGTTTTTGCATCAAGTAGCTATAACCGATCGTAATCAATGAGGTGATCACTTGGGATGGGGTCGGATAGATTCCCAACACCTCGACAAAAAACTTCAAACAGATATAATTCAACACAATCGATCCCGTCACACTGATCATATAACGAAATAACTGCGTTCTACCCCGTAACGGAGACTGTTTGAATGCGATATGTTTTTGTGACCAAAATCCAGTAAAGAAGGTGATCGGAAAAACAATCAAAAAAGCAGCAATATAAGGGGATACCGCTACAACACCCAGATCAACGATCTTTTTATCGAGGATGAAATTATAGAGAACGGCGTACAGCACCCAGTTCAAGCCGAGATTCAAGCCGCCACAAACAGCATAACGAAAAGTTTGTAAAGGCAATACCGCCCGAATGGGTCGGATATAGAAAAAATCAATATATCGGGTTAAATGTTGGGCTAAAGTCATATTTGAATTCCAAAATGCTATTCCATATCAAAAAGCAATCGGTCTGTCGTTGATACGCAACAGCCCGACTTCATCAAAACTCTACCTGCTCTATCTCCCATACAAGAGAGTATCATAGAGACCTCCACCATCTGCAAGAGTTTATGACTAACAATTACCCCTTGCATTTCGTTGACGCAGAATGCTGAGTCGCAGTTGCCATACCAGGCAACTTGTCTTGCAGCATCTCTTTTTGACGCTCCTGGAGGGCATACATCTGATCGCGATAACGTGCTGCTGCCGTAAAATCCAAATCACGCGCCGCACTCTCCATCGCCTCACGAGCCAAACGGATCGCCACCTCAATATCCCGATCAGTCATATAGGCTGCAACCGGATCGGCTGCCGCACTCAATGGCTGACCACTCAGATCATACGTCGTACTCAATGACTCTCCGGAGAGCATCTTCGTGCCGCTCTTGATCGCCTGACGTGGCATCACCCCATGTGTTGCATTGTAATAGAGCTGCTTTTCACGACGGCGGTTGGTATCCTGAATCGACTGGCGCATTGAATCGGTAATCGTATCAGCATACATGATCACCCGTCCGCCTACATTACGGGCTGCACGGCCTGAGGTCTGGGTCAAAGAACGGGCGCTGCGCAGGAATCCCTCCTTGTCAGCGTCCATAATAGCAACGAGAGACACTTCAGGCAGGTCGAGACCCTCACGCAACAGGTTCACCCCGATCAACACATCGAACAGCCCGCCTCGCAAATCGTCCAAAATCTGCACACGCTCGAGCGTATCGACATCAGAGTGGATGTAGCGGCAACGGATCCCCATGTGATCGAAATATTTATAGAGCTCTTCGGCCATGCGTTTGGTCAGTGTCGTCACCAAAATCCGCTCATCGATGCGGGCCCGTTTATCGATCTCTTCCACCAGGTCATCGATCTGATTGAAAGTAGGGCGAATCTCAACAGACGGATCGACCAATCCGGTCGGACGAATAAACTGTTCAACGACAGAACCTTCAGACTTGATCAACTCATAATCGGCCGGAGTGGCACTGACATAGATCACCTCATTTTCGAGGGCTTCAAACTCCTCAAAACGCAGAGGGCGGTTGTCCACAGCTGCAGGAAGCCGATAACCATATTCAACCAGATTGTGTTTACGCGACGCATCTCCTCCGTACATGCCCCGAATCTGAGGCACGGTCACATGGCTCTCATCAATAATCAGCAGATAGTCTTTCGGGAAGTAGTCGATCAGACAGAATGGGCGACTGCCGGGAGCACGACCGTCAAAATAACGGGAGTAGTTCTCAATTCCGGGGCAATACCCCAACTCCTTGATCATCTCCAGGTCATACTCAACCCGCTGTTTGAGGCGCCGAGCCTCAACAGGACGGCCGCTCTTCTCAAAGAACTCGCACTGCTTGCCTAAATCGAGCTGGATTTCACGAATGGCCTGTTCGATTCGTTCACGGGTAGTCACAAACAGATTGGCCGGATAGATCACCACACGATCCAACAACTCAAGACGTTGACCTGTGAGCGGATCGATCGAATGGATAGCCTCGATCTCGTTATCAAAAAACTCTATCCGATAACACTTTTCGCCATAGGCAACGTAAATATCCACCGTATCACCTTTGACACGGAACGTTCCCTGCTTGAAATCGACTTCACTACGCGTATAAAGTGCATCGACCAACCGATAAAGCAATTTATTACGACTGATGATGTCTCCGACCTGCAACGCAATGGAGGTCGCATGGAAATCCTCGGGATTACCGATACCGTAAATACACGAAACACTCGATACAACAATAATGTCGTTACGGCCGCTCAACAATGAAGAGGTCGCACTCAAACGCATCTTCTCAATCCCGTCATTGATCGAGAGATCCTTTTCGATATAAGTATCGGTTGTGGGGAGATAGGCCTCGGGCTGGTAATAGTCGTAGTAAGAGACAAAATACTCGACAGCGTTTTCCGGAAAGAAGTTTTTGAACTCTCCGTAAAGCTGTGCAGCCAAAGTCTTGTTATGGCTCAAAATCAGGGTCGGCTTGTTGAGTTGGGCGATAACATTGGCCATCGTGAAGGTCTTACCCGAACCGGTAACCCCCAACAACGTATTGTGACGACAGTGATTCCGCAGCGATGAGACCAATTGTTCGATCGCTTCAGGCTGGTCACCAGTAGGTTTATAATCCGACACCAATTTGAAATCCATACCGCAAATGTAACTTTTTTTGCACAATTCCGTAGGAGCAGACGGTGTATGTTCACTTTTAAAACGTACCTTTGCGCCAAATTTCCCACCAAATGAATCTGCTCGCTATCCTTTTGCTTGGTATCGGTCTCAGTCTTGACACGTTTGCTGTATCCTTAACACTGGGTTTTGTCTGTGATCGCACCACTCGCCACGAAAAAATCCGTTTTCTGATCGTTATCGGGCTATTCCACTTCCTGATGATTCTGTTCGGATGGCTGATCGGGGCCAACATCAGCCGACTCATCGCAGCTTACGACCATTGGATCGCCTTCGGACTGCTGGCTTTTTTAGGAATCAAAATGATACGAGAAGGGCTCTCTTCCAAAGAGGAGAAGCTGAATTGCAATATGTTATCGCTACGCAACACCCTGATGTTCGGTGTCGCACTGAGTATCGATGCACTGATTTCTGGCTTCAGTCTTGGCTTGGTACGGGTCAACCTGTTTGAAAGTTCTCCACTCGGCAATATTTTAGTGGCAGGAACGATCATCGGTATGACTGCTCTGATCATCTCTGCCATTGGCATTCTGATCGGCAAGTCCGTCTCCTCCAAACTCGGGTCCAAAGCTGAAATATTCGGAGGCGTTATTCTAATTTTGATTGGACTCAAAGTGTTGTTCGACCATCTGATGTAGCAACGATATACATATCAGCTATACATTCTACCATATAGCGCCCAACAGCTACCCAAGAACACACTTCACTGCCCCCACATCCATTCATCTGCCAAAACAACCTGCATCCAATTCGTGCATCCTCCGCAGATTGCTATTTCCCCAGAGTCGCATCACATCCGGTAATGCATACATCTCGCCCCTGAGTAACACCGCTCTGCAAACTCCACTTCGCTTAGATCAATCTATATCTATTCACTCAAATTACCCAAAGACGCCTTCGTCAATCAGTTGTCCTTTATTTTAGCACCAAGGCTTGTTCACTAATCTTCCAAATTTCAAAAATCATCAAAAGCCAAATCATAGTCTTGTGTCCCCTCCATATCAACCTGTTCACTTTCGTAACAAGATATCAACACATCTCGCTTCTGATATGAGGCTCCCATTTTTTCAACGTCGGCTTTCCGGAAAATGTCGTATCTTTGAAAATTGGAGGCATCAATCATGATTGACAGAGAGACCGTAGATAGAATTTTTGCAGCAGCCAACATCGTCGATATAGTGAGTGATTTTGTCACACTGAAAAAGCGTGGCACGAACTATATGGCATGCTGTCCTTTTCACAATGAAAAGACTCCATCTTTCGTTGTCTCTCCAGCTAAAGGGCTCTTCAAATGTTTCGGTTGTGGCAAGGGGGGCAATGCAGTCACTTTTGTCATGGAACACGAAAATATGACCTATCCCGAAGCACTGAAATATGTTGCCAAGAAATATGGAATAGAGGTCCAAGAACGTGAACTCTCTCCTGAAGAGGAACATCGCAATGACGACAGGGAGAGCATGATGGTGGTTTCGTCTTATGCCGCCGAATATTTTGCGAAAGCACTGCACGAAACACCCGAAGGACAAAACATTGGTATCACCTATTTCCGGGAACGAGGATTTTCCGATGCAACCATGCTCAAATTCGGTTTGGGTTACTGTCCTGCTGGAGGAGACACCTTTACCCGACAGGCTCTGAAAGAGGGGTACAAAGAGGAGTTCCTGATCGGCACAGGATTGACCATCAAACGGGAGGATGGCAGCTACTACGATCGTTTCAGCACCCGGGTCATCTTTCCAATCCACAGCATCAGCGGCCGGGTAATCGCTTTCGGAGGCCGGACGATGCGTACCGACAAGAAGGTAGCCAAATACCTCAACTCGCCCGAATCCGAAATCTATCACAAAAGCGATGTCCTTTATGGCATCTATCAGGCTAAACGAGCCATCACCCAACAAGACTGCTGTATCCTTGTCGAAGGCTATACCGACGTAATTTCAATGCACCAGTCGGGAGTTGAAAATGTGGTTGCCTCTTCCGGTACCTCCCTCACCGAAGGGCAAATTCGCCTGATCAGCCGTTTTACAAAGAATGTAACCGTCATTTATGATGGAGATAGTGCCGGAATCAAAGCCTCCCTGCGCGGAATCGACATGATTCTGCGGGAAGGATTGAATGTACGCACAGTCTTGTTGCCCGATGGCGATGACCCCGACTCGTTTGCCCGAAAACACAACGCCACCGAGTTGCAAGATTTCCTGCTCACCCACGAAGAGGATTTTATCTCGTTCAAAACCCATTTACTACTGGCGGAGGCACAGGGTGACCCTTTGAAAAAAGCGGCTCTTATCTCTGATATTGTCCAGAGCATATCGGTTATTCCCAACGAGATCACCCGTTCAGTCTATATCCATGAGTGTGCCAAGCAGATGGAGATCGACGAAGAGGTCTTGGTCCGCGAAGTGACACTCAAACGAGTGGAACGTTCAGCCGGTAGTGAAGCCAAAGAGTTCGTCCGTCGGCAACATATTCTGCATGGCAATGCTACGACTAACCAAAACTTTGGCACCAGCTATCCGAAACAGGTGATTGCTGGCAGCAGTGCCGAAGAGTTGGAACGCGAATTGATCAAATACCTGATCAAATACGGTGAGCAGTCGTTCGAATACAGAGAGGGGAAAGAAGAGGTTCAGCTCAATGTAGCCGAAGTGATTATCAGCGATCTGGATCGCAACGGCATCCAACTCGAAAATCCGGCCTACCGTACACTTTATGAAGAGTATCGGGCCTTGTGGGAAACCGGAGCTTCTATTGACATTCACCACTTCATCAACCATCCGGATCCGACTGTTGCAACTGCCACAGTTGATCTGCTGACCTCTGACGACAACTATACGGCCAGCAAATTGTGGCAAAAACATGACATCAGCGTCGAAAGCGAACAGGATCGGCTTCCGGTTGCCGTTCCACGTGTCGTGATTTTGTACAAGTCGAAGGTGATCGAGAAGATCATTGCCGAACTGGAGCGCAAACTTCGAGACGATCAACTGAGCGAGGAGGAGCTTTCCATCGTCACGCATCAAATTTCTGCATTGAACCAGGAGCGTATTCTGATCGCCAAACGGCTATCCCGCCTGATTTTATAAACTTCACAAGATCATTATCTCTAAATAAAAAGGCGTCCTCTTTCCCGAGGACGCCTTTTGTTTACAATAAAAGCAAAGTTTTACATATAATTGGTCACATTGGCCACAATCTCACCATCAAACAAGCTGATGATGCGATGTGCATACGAAGCATCATGTTGGGAGTGGGTCACCATCAAGATGGTGGTTCCCTCCTGATTCAGTTCGGTAAGTAGGGTCATCACCTCTTTACCGTTGGTAGAATCAAGATTTCCGGTAGGCTCGTCGGCCAAAATCAGTTTCGGCTTGGAGACCACGGCACGGGCTATGGCCACACGCTGCTGCTGACCTCCGGAGAGCTGTTGCGGGAAGTGTCCGGCACGGTGGCTGATGTTCATACGAGCCAGAATCTCGTTGACCATTTTTTTGCGTTCAGCTGCTTTGATTCGCATATAAATCAAAGGCAGCTCTACATTCTCAAACACATTCAGCTCTTCGATCAAGTTGAAGCTCTGAAAGACGAATCCGATCTTTCCTTTGCGGAATTGGGTCCGCTCTTTCTCTTTAAGGCTACCCACCTCTTTCCCCAGCAGGTAGTACTGACCGCCTGTAGGATTATCCAATAGGCCGAGAATATTCAGCAGGGTCGATTTGCCGCATCCTGAAGGGCCCATAATAGCCACAAATTCACCCTCATTGACCTCCAACGAAACTTGATTCAAGGCGATGGTTTCAATCTCTTCCGTCCGGAAGATTTTGCTCAGTTTTTCGGTTTTTAATAGGCTCATAGCAGTATCTTAATGATTAAATGTAACAAATATTATTCGTAAAATCTCTTTCTTAACACAAGTGTCACCTCACTCTGCTTTCATAATACAGATTCAAAGCTTTTGTGATCTACTCCTGTTTAAATGAATGGGAAGGATTTTCCGTGGCGCTGCGGTAGCTCTGCAACGTTACGGTCCCTACGGTAATCAACAACACGATACAAAGGGCTACAACAAAGATCCAAACACCAATCGGCGCCTGATAGGCAAAATTCTGTTGCCAATGTCGAATGATCAGGAAGGCAGTCGGAGCCGCCAAAACGAAGCAGATCAAAACAATAATCACATATCGACGATTGAACATTTGCAAAATATCGACTACGGTTGCGCCATAGGTTTTGCGCAGTGCAATCTCTTTGCGGCGGTACTGCGTCTCAAACAGGATCAATCCGAATGCCCCCAACGTAGAAATCAACACGGCCAACAGACTGAACAACGTAATCTGAGCGGCTTGGCGACTCTCTTTTTGGTACATACTTCCAATCGACTCATCGAAAAAGTCAATCTTCAAGCGACTTTGGGCTTCCGGATCAAATGCCAGCATCGTTTTCTGAATATCCTTGATCGTTTTGATCACATCGGGTCCACTCACCTTGATATAACAGAAGCTCAATGGAATCCATGGATTACGGCCAAAGACATATAGGGCAATATTACTAACAGGATAGTGAAGCGGTCTGAAATTGAAGTCCCGGGCAATGCCGGCGATCTCCGCACCTTCTGGGAGCCCGTTATGATTCTGCATCCGCCGGCCCACCTCTAAATCATAACGTTTTTGAGCCGTTTCATTGAATATAAATGTTCCCTCTTTCCGTTCATCGTCCAAGTTAAAATCCCGTCCCTGGACAATTTGGATGCCCATAACTGCCGGGAAATTAGGCGAAACCGGAATGCAGGTAAAATTGACACTCTGATTATTGTATGTCCGTCCCCAACTCATAGGCGGATCTACCACTCGAGTTCCAGAATAGGCAACGTCCACAATATTCGGATTCTCTTTGAGTCGATTGGTCAAGGCTTCCTGGTGCTGAATCATCTTGGTGCTCAACTGGGTAACCAAGATATTCTCCCGATCTAATCCGATATCGTAATTTCGCATGTAGGTGTACTGCCGCCATATGGAGAGGGCCACAATAATCAACGCCAACGAGATAACATATTGGAACCCGATCAATACCGTTCGCAACCTTCGCCCCTGAAGCGACAGTCCGAAGGAGCCCTTGACCACCATAGCTGCCGGGAATGAAGTACTATACAGAGCCGGATAGATCGAAGCCAGAAGACTGGTCAACATCGCAATACCCAATGTAATCCAACAGATCGGCAGATTGGAACTTAACTGAATATCGGCACTGAACACGCTAGCAAGCGATGTTCCGGATAAGATATATACGATACAAAAGCCAAGGCCCAAGGCGATCAGATTAAGTACCAAAGCCTCGAAAAGTTGTTGAAAGCGCAAACCCCAAACACCGCTTCCAAGCACTTTTCGGGTATTGATATTTCGGATGCGCCTTGGGATCAAGGCCATAGAGAAATTGATAAAATTGATCATCGCCACGATAACGATCAGGATTGCAACGGCGATCATCGAATAAGTCGTATTGATATTTCCCTTCTGCTGCTCTTGATTCCACGGGCTGAAATAGCGATCAGGCAAATGGGTCAGATGCATATAGTGATACGAAGAGCGTTGCATCTTTTCTGCAACGTCAGTTGCCAATTTGGCGACCGCCTCTGCCTCTTGAGGCGTATTGACCAACAGATAGAGCTGATAATTGAAGTTTCCAGACGAATTGATATCTACGTTACCAAGGTTTTTTATGATACCGTTTTCCAACGAGGCGTTTCGGGGCATATCGCGATAGACAGCCACTACCTCAACGGTATCATTACCCAAAATATTTTGGGTAATGATATTCTGCCCGATGGGGTCATTGTGCCCAAAGAGACGAGCGGCCGTACTGGCGGCAATAATCGCTTTACCACCGATTTTAAAATTCTCAAAATTACCTGCAACGGCTTCCAAGCCGAACACTTCAGGGAAATCATCCGACGCGCCAAACACAACCTCTTGTACTGCAGAGGTACCACCCTTCAAAGGATCATAGGCCCAATATTTGTTGCTGGAGGAGCAGTTCCGATAGGCTCCTTTGCGAATACTGGGTGAAAGGGCAATGATCTCTTCAGCCCACGGTCTTGACATCGTACTTGTATAGGACTCTCCCGGTGCTCGTTGGCGTTCCACGCTATATAGGTACTCAGAGGTCGAATAACAGGTATCAAAGGTCAACTCCTGATACACCTGCATCATGATAATCATAAAGGAGGCGAAAGCAACACTCAGTCCGATAACATTCAGTAATGTCGCAGCTTTGAAACGAACTAAAGAGCGCAACATATTTTCAAATAATGTTTTCATAGTATTGGTCTGTTATTTTTTCATTTTCTTCAAACAACACAAGCGAAAGTTTTGCTAATGGTTTGTTCTACCATACGTTCTATCATGCCATCAAAAAATTCCCATGTGGTATGACCATTATCCTTGCAAGCTCTTGGTCGTCTCCTGTAGACAGTCCACACGGCGACTTACAATATGGTCTGACCGTCACTCTGCAATTCGAACACCATAGCAGACAGGATTTTTTTAAATATCGCATGCCAAAAACATACCAATAACATAACTATATGATTATCATAGAATTAAAATTCACCAGTCAATAAAAAAGTGTCAAAAAAAGACACACTGCGTCCAAATAATTGACACTTTATATGACAAACAGGGATTTTCGCGTTCTTTTAAAGGTACATTTATTATCGGTAAATATGTAAATTTGGGAAACCAGCAACTGCGTTTATGGCCAGAAAAGATAAACAGGGCAAACTTTTAATAGTCGATGACAACAAGAGCATTCTGATCGCTTTGAAGCTCTTGTTGAACAGCTATTTCGAAACGGTCATCACACTGAACTCTCCCAATAACCTGCTTTCCACCCTCAGAGAAGAGAATTTCGATGTGGTGCTGTTGGATATGAACTTTTCGGCAGGAGTCAACAATGGCAATGAAGGGCTCTATTGGTTAGAACAGCTGCGCAATGCGGCTCCATACATACAAGTGGTTCTGTTCACCGCGTATGCGGATATCGATTTGGCCGTTAAGGGAATCAAAGCCGGAGCCGCCGACTTTGTGGTCAAACCGTGGGACAACGCCAAATTGATCGCCACCCTGCAATCGGTCTATCGGTTAAGTCGTTCCCGGCGTGAAGTCAAACGCCTACAAGAGATCAAACGCGAATTTCAGGCAGAGCCTCGAGCCATGTATTGGGGCGAAAGTCGTGCCATGAACGACCTGAGACAACTGATCGAAAAGGTAGCCCGAACCGATGCCAATATTCTGATTACCGGAGAGAATGGTACCGGTAAAGAGATGTTGGCGCGCGAAATTCACCGTCTTTCTCCCCGTAGGGACGAAGCGTTGATGTGCGTAGACATGGGAGCCATCACGGAGACCTTATTCGAAAGTGAGCTGTTCGGTCATGTCAAAGGAGCCTTTACAGATGCCCGTACCGACCGTGCCGGCAAATTTGAAGCAGCTTCGGGCGGCACCCTGTTTCTGGACGAGATCGGCAATCTCACCTACGCACTGCAATCCAAACTGTTGACTGTCATCCAAAACCGCAAGGTGGTGCGTGTCGGCAGCAACACACCTCTGCCTATTGATATTCGATTGATTTGTGCCACCAACCGCAATCTGCAACAGATGGTTACCGAAGGATTGTTCCGGGAAGACCTGCTCTACCGCATCAACACGATTCATGTCGAGATTCCCCCACTGCGTGAAAGGCCCGAGGATATCGAACCGCTGGCCCGTATGTTTTGGGAGCGCTATGCTGCCAAATATGGCAAAAAGATCGATCGTCTCTCCGACAAAGCACTACTGAAACTACAAGAATACCCCTGGTACGGTAATATCCGAGAGCTGCAACACGCCGTGGAACGGGCCGTTATTTTATGCGAAGGGGAAACGCTGGCCGATAGTGATTTCCTGCTTTCTACGCCGACAGAAAACACTCCGGAGAACATCTCGACACTCGAAGAGATGGAGATCAACCTGATTCGCCGTACAATCGAACTGACCGACGGTAATCTCTCTCAAGTCGCCTCTCGATTAGGAATCACGCGTCAAACCCTCTATAACAAGATCAAAAAATACGGACTTTAATTAATTTTAGGGGGAGAGGAAATTGTCTGGTCAAAATAGATCAAAATAGGCTAAGACAGCAAAGGTCATCAAAAGATGTTTAAGAACCTGCAATACAAGTTAGCATGGGTAATTATAGCCCTGATAATCTGTGTAATAGGCGGCACTTTGCTGTTTCTGCAACAGCTCTATCTGCCAGCCGCTTTTTGCGTTCTATTGACCATCGTATGTTGCATTTCGCTGGTTCGTATCTACCGTTACAACATTCGTAAGATCACCTTCATGTTCAATGCCATCGAAAGCGGAGACTATGCGTTTCGTTTCTCCGACAACGAATCGACCATCCATGACAACACGTTCAACCAAACTCTCAACCGCATCAAAGGGCTGCTTTTCAAAGCCCGTCAAGAGATCCGGGAACAAGAAAAGTATTACGAACTGATTTTGAGCAACGTTATTACCGGCATCGTTGTTCTCAATGACAAAGGATTTGTATTCCAGACCAATGCCGAAGCGCGGCGTTTGCTGGATTTGCCGGTCTTTACCCACGTCCATCAGCTCAGCCGTTTGGATGAATCGCTGCCAACTATCTTTTTGAAAATGCGAAGCGGCGACACACAAAGCGTAACGCTCTATAACGAACGAGGCACCTCGCATCTCTCGTTACAGGCCTCGGAAGTGATCATCCGGAGAGAGCGCATGAAGATCATCTCCATTAACGATATCGACCGGCAATTGGATGAAAAGGAGTTGGAATCATGGATTCGTTTGACCCGGGTGCTGACTCATGAGATTATGAATGCAATCACCCCAATCACCTCCCTCAGTGACACCTTGCTGCAACTACATGGAGACAAGGATGATGACATCCATCGCGGGTTGGAGGTAATCCAGACGACCAGCCGGGGGCTGATTGCTTTTGTCGAATCTTACCGCCGCTTTACCCGTATTCCACAACCGGACTTTAAATTGTTATATGTCAAAAAACTATTGGAGCAACAGGTTGCTTTAGGAACAGAGATTACACCGAATGAAAAAATACAAATTGCGATCGATGTCGAACCGGACGATCTGATGATCCAGGCGGATGAGAATCAGATTTCGCAGGTGATTCTCAATCTGATCAAGAATGCCGTTGCAGCCCTGGATGGACGTTCAGACGGTTGGATCCGGATTAAAGCCCGGTGTGACCAGGAGGAGAATGTCACCATTGAGGTGGCCAATAACGGCGCTCCCATTCCACCGGAGGTAGCCGAGCAGATATTCGTCCCCTTCTTCACCACCAAAACGGACGGTTCGGGAATTGGTTTGAGCATCTCACGTCAGATCATGCGCCTACACCACGGTTCTATTAAATTGCTCTACTCCAACAACCGCGAAACCGTCTTTCTTCTGACTTTTCGATAAAGAGTATCCACATCAAGATTTAAGGGGAAGTTAGAGACCTGATCTCATCATAACACTGTGGAAGCTTAAACATTAACAAGCAGCACTCCACGTATATGCCTATTTCGGTCTATGCACAGATGATCGTTTTTTCATGTTTACACGTTTTCTCCTCACCCCCTTAACACACCAAACATCCTGATTTATATCTTCCCAAACATTCACATGACCTATTACACAGCTCAATCTCACCAAAAAACAACGGGAGGTACTATACAAGAAAAACTTTGTACAATACCTCCCGATATGATTTGAAATCCGATGTCTCGAAGTTTACCCTCTCAAAGATGGGGACTGCAGCGATTCAAAAGTATGTTTCCAAGAGTACATTTCCAATCGCAAAGTATAGCTGTATCAACATTATTACTCTGTCGATACCGCCACCGCAATCGACCTTTGAGGAATAAAATCCGGCTTACTGGCTTCCCATTCAACAAGATAGCCAACCGCTTCAGCCCCTTTCGGACTCAACAACGAATCACTATTTGATTCCGCGAATTTTTTTCTCCCAATTCCAGGCTGAAAGTAATGTTTCGCCTGTCGAACGTTTTGCAGACCAGCCCAGCTCCTTGTTGGCATAGGTCGTATCTGCCCAAATCTTTTCAATATCACCTGCACGACGGCCTACGATCTTGTAGTTGAGTTTTACACCGGTTGCCTTCTCGAATTCGGCAATAAGCTCCAGCACTGACAAACCGCGACCTGTACCAATATTGAAATATTCATAATTACTCTTGCTTTTGCCCCCTACCATACGATCTACGGCTACGACATGGGCACGGGCCAAATCATTGACATCAATGTAGTCACGAATAGCCGAACCATCAGGAGTATCGTAATCATCTCCGAATACACTCAGGCACTCACGAATACCGGCTGCAGTCTGTGTAATAAAAGGGACCAGGTTCATAGGCACCCCTTTGGGCAGTTCACCGATCAACGCAGACGGATGTGCTCCGATCGGGTTGAAATAACGCAATGCAATACCGAAGAGCTCCGGATAAGCGTGAACCGTATCCCGCAAAATATCTTCGCAAATCTGTTTGGTATTTCCATACGGAGATGTTGCCGGCTGGCGCGGAGTCTGCTCAGTTACAGGCAATACATCCGGCTGTCCATATACGGTACATGAGGATGAGAAGACAATATTGCGCACCCCTTTGTCACGCATCAACTCCAAAATCGTAATCAACGACTGGAGGTTGTTGCGATAATAGAGCAACGGTTTCTCGACAGACTCACCGACAGCCTTTGAGGCAGCAAAATGGATAATCGAATTGAATTTATATTGATCGAAAACACGTCCTAAGGCCTCTTTATCGGTACAATCCACCTGTTCGAAAGGAACATTCACACCTGTAATCTTACGTACTCCCTCAACCGCTGCCATTTCAGAATTGGAGAGATTATCAACAATCACTACATCATAACCGGCTTCAATAAGCTCAACCGTAGTGTGAGTACCAATATACCCAGCTCCTCCCGATACCAATACAGTCTCTTTCATCTTTTTCGTGTGTTTGATTGTAAATTCCGCTTTATCAACGAATCTCAAAGATATGAATTATCGGGATAAAAGTGTACTTTTGCGGCAACAAATTCGCACGATTCAAATATTTAAGATATGCTTTATCCTCTGAAATTCAAACCCATCCTTGAGGAGCGCATCTGGGGTGGACACCAACTTGGTGAGAAGATGGGCAAAAAACTGCCCACAGGAAAGCTCATCGGTGAGAGCTGGGAGATTTCGTCTGTTCCTGGCAACATTTCAGTGATCTCCAACGGCAAATTGGCTGGCAACACTCTCGAAGAGCTGATCGAGGTCTATATGGGAGATCTGGTAGGTGACAAGATCTACAACAAATTCGGATTACTTTTCCCACTGCTGATCAAGTTGATCGACGCGCAGGATGCGCTTTCGATCCAGGTACACCCTAACGATCAATTGGCAAAAGAGCGTCACAATTCATACGGCAAAACCGAAATGTGGTATATCGTCGATGCCGAACAAGATGCTCAACTCTGCCTCGGATTCAACCGTCCCGTAACTAAGGAGGAGTATCTAAAACATGTAGCTGACGGCACATTAGCCGATATTTTGGCTCGCGTTCCGGTCAAACAGGATGATGCCTATTTTATTCCAGCTGGTGCTATCCATGCCATCGGCAAAGGCATTCTGATCGCTGAGATTCAGCAGACTTCAGACATTACTTACCGGGTATTCGACTGGAACCGTGTAGACAAAAACGGCAAAAGCCGTGAACTGCACACCGAGCTGGCCGTTGATGCGATTAACTTTGCACCAGACCAACATTACGACATCACACACCAACCCGAGGTAAACCGTTCTGTCAATTTGGTAGAGTGCCCCTATTTCACCACCAATGTAGTTGAAGTGAAAGGGGAGTTGACTCGCTCTTATGAGGCTTTGGACTCTTTCGTCATCTATATGGTACTCGACGGTGATCTGACCATGAAATGGAAAGATGGCAGTGAAAAAGCAACCAAAGGTGAAACCGTATTGGTACCGGCCTGCATCGACGAGATGACCCTCGAAGGCAATGCAAAACTGCTCGAAATTTTTATTGATTAGGTCGTTTTAAATTCGACTTTGCAGTTATTATCAAGCAACGCTATACAACGACTGTCAAAAAGTCGCAATATAAAATATCAACAAGTAAAGCCCGGAAGCAATTTCCGGGCTTTACTATGTTCATCTTACTCGAAACCAGACGCAAACTCGATTATGAACGCTCACGAATATAATCGCTACCAATCCTAATAAAATTCCACACCTGAAACGATCCTATTTTCACCCCGTACAGACCAAAACTAACAAGGAATAACTATCCGAAAATTCGTTATCTTTGTAAGACAGTGATCTATTTCTGCAACGGTCTCGCTTGAATTTAACGATTGCGGTAGATTTCATTATATTTGTAAATGGCATCTTCGCCGCGTAGGCGGGTTGACAAACACCCTTTGGACAAAACATTATGGGATATAAAGAAGAGAAACAGCGACAACTGGATATTCGCTATATGAAAATGGCCAGGATCTGGGCTGAAAATTCATATTGCGTGCGGCGACAGGTCGGAGCTTTGATTGTCCGAGACAAGATGATCATTTCGGACGGCTACAACGGCACCCCATCGGGATTTGAGAATATCTGCGAGGATGAAACAGGCAAGACTAAGCCTTATGTTCTGCATGCTGAAGCCAATGCCATTACCAAAGTGGCCAAATCAAACAACAGCAGCGAAGGGGCCACGCTTTATGTCACCTCATCACCCTGCATCGAATGCGCAAAATTGATTATCCAGAGCGGAATCAAACGGGTCGTTTATGCTGACTCGTATCATTCGATGGATGGCATTGATCTGCTCAAACGGGTTGGAATCGAAATTGTCAAAGTAGAGTTATCCGAATAGCTTTTGCCGATTACCTCCAGGATCAGACAACGTCAGCAATGGCTTTCATTTTGAAATGAACGTAAGCTAACCTCAACTCCTCCATTTCAGCATGAAAGACTTCCTCCCCGGATAAAACAAATACGAAAGCTGGATTCACAGCCGTTTTCATTGTATATACCCCAATACCCCATCAACAGACCAGAGGAGACCAAATACGAGCGCAATGAAAAAGAAAAAACATAACTCCCGTAACTATTTCGAAGCTGCCGCTCCCACTTCAGTTGAGCCTATCGCCTCCCGTTACGCAAACGGAGAGTATCGATTGGTCAATGTTTTTGTAGAGGGGTATGATGATGTGGCTTTTTGGCGAGGCATTTTTGACGATTACGAAACGGACCGCCTCAAATTCGAGATCAGCGTTCCGCCTCGTAAAGATCTGGCCAAAGGGAAACGGGTGCTTTTGGATATGATTCCCGAAAGTGGTCCCAATTTGCTGTTGTGTATGGACAGCGATTTCGACTACCTGTTCAACGGCAATACCGAACAATCGCGGTTGGTCAACGACTCTCCTTACGTATTCCACACCTACGCTTACGCCACAGAGAATTACCTCTGCCATCCGCCCTCGTTACACCGGGTGTGTGCCAAAGCAACCAAAAACGATACACTGATTTTCGATTTCGAAACTTTCCTCAAAGAGTATTCACGGATCATCTACCCACTGTTTTTGTGGTATGCCTACTCAGCCATGCGCAAAAGCGAACGGATTTTTTCGCTGATCGACTTTCGCACCAGTGTCCGACTCAATTATTTGGATTTAAACAACAATGGAGCCCAGACGCTCTCTTGGTTACAACGCCAAGTGGATAAACGGTTGCTGACTCTGGAACACAACAATCCTGACTGGGTCTCTCCAGTCAACCAATTTGGCGAGCAGATTGCCCGTTTCGGAGCCACCTCCTGCAACATCTACTATTTTATGCAAGGACATACACTGTTGGACAATGTGATCATCATATTGCTGCGTACGGTTTGCGATCATCTGCGCGACATGACCATCCAACGCATCAACACCGGCTCCAAACAGGGCATAGCTCTCAAAAACGAACTGAGCAACTACAACAACGCATTGCGTAATGTGCGTGAGGTGTTGCTCGACAACGAACACTATAAAGATTGTTTTCTCTACCTCCAGTTGCGAAGTGACATAGAACGTTACATTGCAACATTGGAATAACACAACACCTCTCCGTTAATTAAAGGAGGTGCTGACAGCCACAACTTCAACGAAGCATTTCATACGATCCGCTTCTGCAAACTTTACTCGGCAACCGTTCATCACACCAGTGGACAGCCCTGTATGAAAGTCATTGACAACGAGATAGGCACCCATAAACCCATTATCGTCATCATTAACATCCTTCATCAAACAACGACTGAATTAAGTACCAGACTATATGTCCGATAAAATCAATAAATTTCCTGCACATCTTTTCAGACAGACCGGAGCCTCTTGCCATGCTGTACCTTCGCAAGCGGCCGTACACCGTTTTGTCGACGACCTGACCAATCTGCTCTTCCCGTTGCGTGACGACTTACCCATTACGGAGGTTCAAATCGCTGCCCGCTGGGAAAGACTGCAACACGACTTTTTTGCCATTGTTCGGCCACTGTGCACCTGCACCCAAACCGATTGTAAATCACTCGTCGAGCAATTTTTCAACGAAATACCGTCCATTTATGATGCGTTAGTCAAGGATGCCAATCGCTATAATATGTGCGATCCGGCCTCCTATTGCGCTGAAGAGGTCATCCTTTGCTATCCTGGTTTTTATGCCATCATGGTCTATCGGATCGCTCACGTAGCCTACAAACTCCATATCCCGGTTGTATCCCGAGTGATGACCGAATATGCCCACAGCAAAACAGGAATCGACATCAATCCGGGAGCTCAGATCGGACCCGATTTTTACATCGACCATGGGACAGGCATTGTAATCGGCGAAACAACTGTTATCGGACGAAACGTTTGCCTGTATCAGGGGGTGACACTGGGAGCGACATACGTAGACAAAGAACTGCGTGGCCAAAAACGTCATCCGACCATTGAAGACAACGTGATCATCTATGCCGGCAGTACAATTCTTGGGGGCAATACGGTGATCGGACACGATACGGTGATTGGCGGTAATGTTTGGTTGACCGAGTCGGTTCCTCCGCATTCGACCGTTTATCACAAACCCGAAATCCGTATCAAACCGAAAAAGCAGGAATAACCGTTCTGCTTTTTCTCTCTCTATTTGAATTTACACCACGTAGGTACCAGTCCCTTTAGGTGTAGAAGAGACGAGGGAAGCGATTTCTGAACCACCTCTGATGAGTTGTCCTAAATCGTTCTGCTCAGATTGAGAGCATCAACAACACCCGACTAACCAAATCCCAACCCACTCCTGCAAAAAACAGACACCATAAAAATTAATGAAAGCGCAAGCCTTCTATTACTGATTCACAGATTACCCATGAATTTTCTGCAAAACAACACAATACAAAAATTTCTGAAAAACGATGCAAACACACTGGTACTGCGATTAGCACTGCTCTATCTTTTGTGGTTTCTCTGCCGCATAGTGTTTTACTTGCAAAATGCAGCAGACATCGGAACTCTCACTTGGAGCGAAATACCAGAATTGCTGCATGGCGCATGGATGTTCGATACAGCATCGATTCTCTATATCAATGCATTGTTTATCCTGCTTTCTTTGTTACCGCTGCGTCTGCGCGAACGAAAATGGTATCAGCGAATGCTTTTTTGGTTTTACACCGTCACGAACTCCTTGGCTTTGCTTATCAATACGGCTGACGGCATCTACTTCCACTACGCCCGGAAACGTTTCACATCAGATGAACTCTCATACCTGCACAACAACGACAACACCGGGACAGTACTATTGCGCGGAATCGGTGAAAACTGGTATATTGTGCTGTGGTTTGCGCTGTTAATCTTCGGTATGATCTGGTGCTATCGCCGCATTAAACCCATGTCCACACGTATCCGCAATCCATGGGGCTATTTAGGGGTAAACCTGGCCATACTGGCTGTTGGCGTAGGGTTGGTACTGGGTGGTATTCGCGGAGGCTTCAGCCGACAGACCCGCCCAATCACCTTAAGTAATGCCACACTCTACACCGCCTCCAACCTGAAGGCCAACCTGATCCTGAGTAACCCCTTCTGCGTACTGCGCACACTGGGTAACAAAGCACTGGTCTATGAAAAATTTTTCGATCAGGCAACGCTCGACTCCTTATACACGCCTTATCACTATCCGTCAGCAACTTGTGATACAGCAGCACTCTCCAATTCACGCTCTAAAGGTTCCGACATCGCAACAACGGATCAAACAACGAACGAGGTAACCACGGCTCCGGTATTGGGCAAACGCAACATCGTTCTCTTCATTTTGGAGAGTTTCAGCAGCGAACATTCCGCTCTGCTCAATCCGGACCTCTATCCGGACGGCAATGGATTCACCCCATTCCTTGACTCGCTGATGCGCAATGGTTATTACTTCACAAACGCCTTTGCTAACGGGCGTAAATCGATTGAAGCGCTGCCATCGGTACTCTCTTCGATCCCCTCATACGAAACCCCATTCGTACTACTTCCCCAGGCAGTTGCCCCGATGAAGGCACTTCCCAAGATTCTGCATAACGAAGGATATGCCACCTCCTTCTTCAACGGATCAAGCCGTGGTTCCATGGGTTTCGGAGCTTACGCCACACAGGCCGGCATCGAAAACTATTACAGTCGTGAAGATTACGAACGGGCACACGGCACGGATGATTTCGACGGATATTGGGGCATCTGGGATGAGCCTTTCCTGCAATATATGGGACAGACGCTCAACTCCACGCCACAACCCTTCTTTGCTTCGGTCTTCACACTCACCTCACACCATCCGTTCGTCGTTCCCGACCAGTATAAAGAAGTATTGCCCGCCGGCAAGACCAAAGTACACAAAGGTGTTGCCTATACCGATTTGGCTATCCGACATTTCATGGAGGCCGCATCAAAACAGCCCTGGTATAACAATACGATTTTTGTCTTTGTAGCGGACCACGTTTCGTCAGAGACTTTTGCCCCGAAGACTCTCACTCCGACAGGCAACAGCCACATTATCTGTCTGCTTTACACGCCTGACGGAGCATTGAAAGGAGCTGACACCCGCGTCACCCAACAGATTGACCTGATGCCGACGTTGTTGGGGCTGGTCGGATACGACAGGCCTTACTTCGCCTTTGGTCGGGATGTACTGCGTGAAAATGATCGTCCCGCCATGGCCGTCAACCGAATGGGTGAAAACTACCAGGCAATTACCGAATCGTTGGTACTCTTTTTCGATGGACACAAAACGCTTTCAGCCTACACACGAGCTGACACACTGCAAAAACACAATATTGCTGCCCAAACAACGCCTGCACTCGAACAGGTGGAACGTGATCTGAAAGCACGTCTGCAACAATATTATCAACATGTCGAAAAGAGTGATTACCTCGTAAAAGAGCACAACGAAAAACCGTAACGAACCATTTTTTTCGTATCTTTGAATTCGTTGAAGAGCGGGTGCAATTGAGTGATACATCAATGGTGCGTTGCATCTTGTGAGCTATCGTTTACACCTACTGTTTTTCAACAGTGGTTCCTTCTCCTAAGGATTGACATCACAGCCCCGGCATACACAATCAATAAGACGCCGGCTGAGAATCATCCATTCTGAAGGAGAAAAGACAAGTTGAGAACTTCAACCGCCAATAAATTGGGACCACGCACCACAGAGCTTTGCAAAAGAGTATGGAGAACTTCATAGTATCTGCACGCAAATACCGTCCTGCGACCTTCGCTTCGGTCGTCGGACAGTCACATATCACCTCGACACTGAAAAATGCTATCAGTCGCGGTCAGTTGGCCCATGCGTATCTGTTTTGCGGTCCGCGTGGCGTGGGTAAAACCACTTGCGCCCGTATCTTCGCCAAAGCGATCAACTGTCTGCACCCGACAGCTGATGCCGAAGCATGCAACGAATGCGAATCCTGCAAGGCTTTCAACGAAAACCGTTCGTTCAACATCCACGAATTGGATGCCGCCTCGAACAACTCTGTGGATGATATCCGCAACCTGATTGACCAGGTACGTATCCCGCCTCAGATCGGCCGATACAGCGTCTATATCATCGATGAGGTGCATATGCTCTCCGTACAGGCATTCAACGCTTTCCTCAAAACATTGGAGGAACCGCCCGCACATGCGGTCTTCATCCTCGCCACTACGGAAAAACATAAAATCATCCCAACGATTCTATCTCGTTGCCAGATCTATGACTTCAACCGCATTCGGGTCGAAGACGGAGTCGAATATCTCAAATATATCGCTTCGCAAGAGGGGGTAACCTACGACGACGAAGCGCTGCACATCATCGCGCAAAAAGCTGACGGCGGAATGCGTGATGCGCTTTCGATGTTTGACAAGGTCGTGTCGTTCTGCGGCTCGAACTTGACAACAAAAGAGGTGGCCGAGACACTAAACGTACTCGATTACGACACCTATTTTACCGTCACCCAACAGATCTTGGAGGGGAACTATACAGATGCACTGCTGTTGTTCGACAATGTGTTACGCAAAGGATTCTCCGGACAGACCTTTGTCGGAGGACTCAACAACCATTTCCGAGATCTGCTGATGTGCAAAAATCCGCAAACAATCCCGTTATTGGAGGTGACAGGCAGCGTAGCGGAACGTTACCGGAAACAGGCGGAAGCGTGCAGTGTTTCACTCCTTTTTGAAGGGATCAACCTACTGACATCGATCGATTCGGGATTGCGAACGGCAACCAACCAACGTTTGCATGTCGAACTGGGCCTGATGAAACTTTGCGGGCTCGGTCAAAAAAAAAATGATGACACGTTAACGCCATCACTTCCCCCTTTACCGCAGCGTCATCCTGTTCCTCAGTCGGGCCCAACGAACTCTACACAAACAGCCACTGCAACAGACAATAGGGTGCCGTCGCAAGCGACATACGCAAACCAAGCCATTTCAGGAACAGTAACTACATCATCGTCAGGCACACAACCGATGGCACCCTCACAATCCGCTGTCGCGAGCCAGACTCGACCTACGTCCCAACAAACAACGGCTCCATCCTCATTATCTATCGGAGCCACGTCCAATCCGACGGATTCACGTTCAGATATTGCATTTGCCGCCCAATCTCAGGGAGCATCTCCTGCACCCAATGGGACAGTGGGCTCCACAACAAGAGTCAACCCAAACCATCCCAATCCAGTCACACAAAGTGCAACAACCATTCCCAATACAAACGGGTTATCTGGACAACGTCCACAAAGACGCACTCCCAATGGATTACCGGGCATAGGAATATTGTCTGGACGCTCAATCAGCTCCATTCTCCAAACTTCAACAGTCACACCAGAAACCATAGAAGAGACTGACAACGAAGAGGAGCAGGCTGTAGAGATCGATGCCGATGTTGAAACCGCATTGACTGAAGGGTTGAAGCGTCTTACCGAAGAGATGATGCATGAGCGTCCTCGAATCGGTATTTTCTGTCAGGATGCACAGGTCGAAGGGAATTTGGTTCGGATAATCGTACCGAATGAATCGGCTTACGATGAGTTGAGCAACTGTCTCACAGCATTAAAAAGTCGGCTCGGTGAATTAAGTGATGTACATGTACCGATCCAGATTCAAGTCAACATCAAAGCCAGCACAAAAGGTTTGAAGCCAATTAAAGTGGAAGATCGTTTGCGTTATCTGACAGAAAAAAACCCCGTGTTGAATCGCCTGCGCAAAGAGTTGGAACTCGATGTCGAATAAATATTGGAGTTAGGCCCAATCGGCATGACCATACTTGGTAAATGTTTCATATAGAACAAATTGTTTGTAACCAATCTCGACACAAACCATTAGGCAATAATCCGATCTGTTTTATAACAACAATTTCAGGACACAACGCTCCGTTCCAATATATGTCGAGACACTAAACCTTTCAAGTTATGTCAAAAATTGCAAAAAAGCTGACCGATTTAATCGGGAATACACCTCTTTTGGAGCTGTCGAACTTCAACAATAAAAAGGCCGTTGGAGCAACAATTATTGCAAAACTGGAATATTTCAATCCCGGAGGAAGCGTCAAAGATCGTATTGCATTGGCCATGATTGAAGACGCTGAAAAACAGGGCATCCTCAAGCCTGGCAGCTTGATCATCGAACCGACCAGTGGCAACACCGGAGTGGGATTAGCCCTTGTTGCTGCTGCTAAAGGATATCAATTGACCTTGACCATGCCCGAAACGATGAGCATTGAGCGGCGGAATCTACTCAAAGCTCTTGGAGCCAATATTGTGCTGACTCACGGAGCAGCAGGCATGCAAGGGGCTATCGATAAAGCAGAAGCCCTACGAAACGAAAATCCAGGTTCAGTTATTCTGCAACAGTTCGAAAATCCGGCTAATCCGGCAACACATAAACGAACGACTGCCGAAGAAATATGGCGCGACACCGATGGACAAATCGATATTTTTGTAGCAGGAGTCGGCACAGGAGGTACAATCAGCGGCACAGGAGCACGGCTCAAAGAGCTCAATCCCAACATCCGTATTGTAGCTGTGGAGCCTGCCGGATCGCCAGTCCTATCGGGAGGCAAACCCGGGCCCCACAAATTGCAGGGTATTGGAGCTGGGTTTATCCCCAAAACTTATGATGCCAAAGTTGTCGATCAGGTAATTCCCGTTGAAAACGACGATGCGATCCGCACCTCTCGGGAGCTGGCACAAACAGAAGGTTTACTGGTTGGCATATCTGCCGGAGCTGCCACTTTTGCGGCCACACAATTGGCGGCACAACCAGAAAATAAAGGTAAAAGAATCGTTGTTCTGTTGCCTGATACGGGAGAGCGGTATTTGTCAACCGAACTGTACGCATTTGACACCTATCCTTTATAAAATTGCTCTTTGTTCTTAACCATAGAGAAGCGATGCAGCGGCAAATGTTATTTTGCCACTGCATCTCGTTTCCACTTATTACAGAATATGGAGTAAACACCCTCCAAATACATATTTATGAATTAGAACATTTATTTGAATCAAAATTTTATTCACAACACAGACAAATAAAAATCTATCACATAAGGATCAACCCAATAAGAAGCACGCCTCGAAACCTACGTAAGGGATCAACCATATACCATGGTTTCAAACTTCTATAAAGTCTCTTCATCGGTCAAACAGTTTGCTGTACACAATACGATTACCAATCTCAGTCCAGCCCTCTTTTGTGATTCAAAACACGAGACAAATTCAGGCTCTTTACATTAGTCTGACAAAAAAGCTTTGAAGACATCATTCAAACAGATAAAAAAAGCCGGAGCCTTGCGAAAGGCTCCGGCCTAATCTATCTTCCGTCAGTACGTTTAACAAAACGTCGTGACAGAACTTTTCAATTAGTCTTTCAACTTAGCAGAGAGGAACTCACGGTTCAAACGAGCGATGTGAGCAATCGAGATACCTTTCGGGCATTCTGCTTCACATGCACCGGTATTGGTACAGTTACCGAAACCGAGCTCATCCATCTTGGCAACCATCGCTTTGGCACGACGAGCACCCTCAATGCGACCCTGAGGCAATTTAGCCAACGATGATACACGAGCAGCTACGAACAACATGGCAGAACCATTCTTGCAGGTTGCAACGCAAGCACCGCAACCGATACAAGCTGCTGCATCCATACTCTCGTCCGCATCCTTCTTAGGAATAGGAATAGCATTGGCATCAGGCACACCGCCAGTGTTCACTGAGATAAAACCGCCTGCCTGCAGAATCTTATCGAATGCGCTACGGTCAACAGCCAAGTCCTTGATTACAGGGAAGGCTTTCGAACGCCACGGCTCAATAACAATTGTATCGCCATCTTTAAATTTGCGCATGTGCAACTGGCATGTAGTAATATCTTCGTCGGGTCCATGTGCATGACCATTGATGTGCAATGAGCACATACCGCAAATACCCTCACGGCAGTCGTGGTCAAACACAACAGGTTCCTCACCTTTGTGAATCAAATCATTGTTCAGAATGTCCAGCATTTCGAGGAACGAAGTGTCCGGTGAGATGTTCTCGACCGTGTAGTTCTTAAATTCCCCTTGGGCTTTGGCGTTCTTTTGACGCCATATTTTTAATTTCAAATTCATCGTTTCAAGTTTTAAAATTCCTACAGGTCGAATTGTTAGTCTTTGTAGTTACGCTGTGCCAGATGAACGGCCTCGAATGTCAACGGCTCTTTGAGCATGGTCGGCTCTTTATCAGGACCATTGTACTCCCAAACCGCTACATATGCGAAGTTCTCATCATCACGTTTAGCCTCACCTTCGGGAGTCTGAGACTCAACACGGAAATGACCACCGCAAGACTCGTTACGCAACAGACCGTCACGTGCCATCAACTCACCCAATTCGAGGAAGTCGGCCAGACGAATTGCCTTTTCAAGCTCCTGGTTGAACTCTTTGTCCGTTCCCGGAACACGAACATTCTTCCAGAAATCTTTACGCAGCGCCTGAATTTCAGTAATGGCTTTCTCCAAGCTCTCTTTGGTACGAGCCATACCTACATTCTCCCACATGATGTGACCCAACTTCTTGTGGATATCGTCCACTGATTCGTTACCCTGGATCGAAAGCAGTTTGGCGATCTTCTCTTTGACAGCCTTTTCTGCCTCATCAAACTCAGGACGAGAGGTGTCGATCTTCGGAGTCTGAATCTCATGTGCAAGGTAATCGCCGATTGTGTAGGGCAGTACGAAGTAACCGTCAGCCAAACCCTGCATCAGAGCAGATGCTCCCAGACGGTTTGCACCGTGGTCAGAGAAGTTGGCCTCACCGATTGCATACAGACCGGGGATCGTAGTCATCAGGTTGTAGTCAACCCAGATACCACCCATCGTATAGTGAACAGCAGGATAGATCATCATCGGCTCGTCGTACGGATTCACGTCGGTGATCTTCTCATACATCTGGAAGAGGTTGCCGTAACGCGCTTTGATCACCTCTTTACCCAAACGCTCGATAGCTGATTTGAAATCCAGGAATACGGCCAAACCGGTTTCGTTTACACCATAACCGGCATCGCAACGCTCTTTAGCGGCACGTGAAGCCACGTCACGCGGAACCAAGTTACCGAAAGCCGGATAACGACGCTCCAAGTAGTAATCACGATCCTCTTCAGGAATATCAGATGCTTTCTTCTTCTTCGCACGAATTGCCTCAACATCCTCTTTTTTCTTCGGAACCCAGATACGACCGTCGTTACGCAGAGACTCTGACATCAAAGTCAGTTTAGACTGCTGAGTACCGTGTACCGGGATACAGGTCGGGTGAATCTGAACGTAGGAGGGGTTGGCAAAGT
>ENA-OVGC01000769-OVGC01000769.1-human-gut-metagenome-genome-assembly--contig:-NODE-769-length-27816-cov-4.769317_pt1 | contig 27816 bp, 21 predicted proteins | sample MGYA00237768_ERZ505415 | MGnify/ENA primary metagenome ERZ505415 (study PRJEB26158, sample SAMN06016382) | human gut metagenome | biome: human gut; feature: ankylosing spondylitis patient; material...
ATACGAGATTCAAGTGTGACTGGAGTTCAGACGTGTGCTCTTCCGATCTTGACGGGGGCGGCCGATGATCGGCAGACGCGCATCGCGTTGGCCGCGCCGTTGTTAAAGCTTGAGTCGGGTGACTTTGTGAGCGAGCTCAAAACCCTGGTGCAAAAGAGTGTCACGGGGCATGTGCCTGATGAGACGCTTGCCGTGGGGTCACTTGCTTCACGCGAGGACGATCGGCGCTTTGCCCGGTTGCCCGCGCCCGAAGGCGCCGTGTATTGGGAGGGTTTTAAGGTGCGCGAAACGCAAGCGTTTTTGTCGGTCGACAAACTCACCGAAACGCTTTTGTTTACGCGTGTCTCTGCCAAGGCGGGAGTACCGGACGCGGCGCGTTTGGCGAAAATCATCGGCGGCGTGCTTGCCGTGGCCCAGGAAGTGCAGGGCACGGGCGATCGACTTCAAACGGAAATCACCGTGATTCGTTCGCGTGAAGCAGCGACCCGAGGCGGCGACGTTTTTGAAAGTGCGCTGGTTGCCTTGTCGGGCGCCGTTTCCACATCGAAACGGGAGAGCAAGCGTCCATGAGTCAAGAGCCGATTGATTTTGAGGCCGAACGCCGTCGCGCAGCCAAAGAACTGGGGTTGCCGTACTCCGATTTGGACGATCCCGTCCATTGGCAGAGAAACATGCAGACGCAAGAGGCAAAAAAAGAGCTTGCCGAGATGCTCTCAGAGAACGACACGAAGACGCAGAGCCGCGAACCACTCGAAGACGAGTCGACGTATGCCTCGTCCAACTCGATTTACACCCAGGGTCGTACTGCGCAGGAAGAACCTGAACACACAGCAGGCGTTGCCATGAATCGCGAGCACACCAAGCTTTCTTGGAAGTTGCGTGCCGAGTCGTTCGTCAACAAGGTGAAGAGTTTTGCCGCCAGCCGCCGTGAGCGCTCGCAAGCGGGCGGGGTGGCGGCGCAGCAAAAGGAGAAGTCGCGGCAGATACAGACGGCCGCGGTGGGTCTTACGGCGGTTGCGGCGGTGGTGGTGGGCATCATGATGCTTGCCGGAGACGAACGCGGGGTTCGTTCGGAACCGGTGCGTGTGTACAAAAGCGACTTTCGTCTTGAGCCTGAGGCGTTGGACAAGCAAAGCTACCAAAAGATGTACGACGAAAAGCTCGCGGGCGTCACTGAACGTCTTCAGACGATGGAAGAGCTTGCCGCGCGTCTTCAAAAGGAATTGGCCGCGCAACAGGAAAAAAAGGGAACGCAAAGTGCGGCATCCGAACCCAACACCGCGGTGCCCGTGAATCAATTGCCCGATTTCTCGCCGCAGAGCCGTGCTGCCATTGAAGCGGGAACGCTTTCGGGGGCAATGAACACATCGCCGCCGGTCACTTTCGACGGCCCGCGCCTCAAGCGACTGGCTGTGACCGATCCGATCAAAGATTTTGAAGCGATCCGGACGGCCGCGCGCGAACGATACAACAAGCGCTCGGCGGCTTCGATCGATTCGCCCATTGCCGCAAACCGCGCACGAAACGAAGCGGCCGGCACCTATTTGCCCGCGGGCAGCTTCGCTCGAGCCGTGGTGCTGGCGGGCGCCACGGTCTCCACAGGCGGGACGGCCTCATCGAACCCCGTGCCGATGCTCTTGGAAGTCAAGGATCTCGCCAAATTGCCCAACAATTTTCGCGCCAACGTCAAGGCCTGTTTTGTGACAGCCAACGCCACGGGAGATCTTTCAAGCGAACGTGTCTGGATCCGATTGGAGCGTTTGAGCTGCATGACGACAAGCGGCAAGGCGCTTGATGCGCGCATTCAAGGCTATGTCACGGGCGACGACGGAAAGACAGGCGTGCGTGCGCGACTGGTGACGCGCAGCGGCCAGGCGATTGCGAGCGCACTTCTGACCGGTTCCATTTCGGGTCTTGGCAAAGCCGTGTCGCTCTCGGCACAGGACACGACGACCTATACGTCGGGCGCCGTCGGCACCACCGTGAGCGATTCGTTTCGCGCGGGGTTGGGCGAGGGGCTTGAGAGTGCGCTCGATCGTATTGCCGACTACTACATCCGACTGGCCGACAAGATTTTCCCGTGTCTGGAAATCGACTCCGGCCGCAAGGTGGATCTGATTCTCTCGCAGGGCCTCACGATCGCGGTGGACGAAACCGCGCCGTCGGAAACATCGGGAGGCGCCATGCCGTTGGCGTCTTCAGAAGGCCCCGCTGTCAACAGTTCCGAACTCTTTGGCGAACGTATGAAAGCCGCCAGCGAGCGCTACGACTAATGATCGAAAGAAACAAACAAGAGATGAACCAGACAAAACACAAACGATACGCAGGGCGCGCAGCGCTTTTTCTGATGCCTTGGGTGCTTGCGGGCTGCGCGGGCAACATCACCGGACTCGTGGGTGCACAGGAAGACTTCGGGTGTCCGGCTTCGGGCGGCGTCAACTGCACGACCGTTTCTGCCACTTACGAAAGAGAACATGCCTCGGAAACCGAATCGCGCAAGCCGACGCTCACGGGCCCCAACTCGAATGCTGCTCTCACAAACCAACCGCCAGAGCCCGCAGATGACGAGCGCATTGCCGTGACGGCACAGGTAACCGAGGTTTCAGTTAAACAAAACGCTCGCGCAGTAACGCGTACCGAATTGACTTCGCGCGCGCCCGAACGTTTGGTGATGCTCTGGATTTTGCCGTGGGTGGATACCGCAGGAGACCTGCACTCCGACTCGCGCGTCTGGATGCGTGTGCGTGATGCCGCTTGGAAAATTGAATCCGTGCGTACGCGCGCCATGCAGTCGGCTCCGGAGACAGCGCCGTGACGGTTGAAAAGAGCGGACACGCCGGTCTTTGGCAGGGCGTGGTCAATCTCGCCGAAAAGCTTCGTGACGCGGTGCTTTTAAAGAGCAACGTCACGGGGCTTACAGGACCACAGAGGCGAGGCTCGGGCATTCCCGTGGTCGATCGCTTCAGTCACGTGCTAAGCGTCTTGTACTACGCGCAGGATTCGGGCGCCTTTTTCATGAACGACGGCGGACAGACCGCGGTCTCGAGCCTCGGGCGAGTGTTTGAGCTCACGCCCGCGCTTTACGCCGACACGGCGCTGGCCGAAGGTCTGGAACGCATCATTTCAAGCGAAATGCCCGGTCAGACGGTCTATTCGGTTTCGCTTTTTGCGAGCGCCGCCGCAGTGCGCGAAACGCTCACCGAATACGTGGAAAGTCGTTCGCAGGCCGTTCGCCTGCCCGAACAGGCCGCCGGCGTTCTCAAAGAAATGGCCGTGCGCCGCGCCCGCATGCTCGATGAAAGGGCCCGGAGTCTTGCCTTTGAAACGCACACGCCCGTGCGGCACTTTCGCGTCTGGCTTTCGGTCGTGTGTTCGCCCGGAGAAGCCGAACTGCTGCACATCCTTGAAGGAAAGAGCTCGCAGGCGCTCACGCACTTTCTGAGGGCTTCGCAAGGCATCGAAGTGGCGCTCAAGCAGTTCGGGCTTTTTGCTTACGCTTGGGACGACGTCGACTGGATGGAGACGGTGCGCGAAATTCTCAATCCTCAAAAGGCAGCGGCTGGAGAGCTCCCTGAAACCAGTCTCAGGGGACACGGTGCGCGTCAAAACCGACTTGAAGAAACCGTGCGTCCGGACGTTCTGCGTACTGCGGCGGTTTTCCCCGACACGACCATCGACATTGCCCGCAGCGGCATGGTGTTTGCTTCGCCCGCGCCGGGCAAGGGCAGCTTTGCGCAAACCGAAAGCCGACGCTCGGTCAGTCACGCCGAAAACGCTGTCGAAGCGGTAGGCTTGGCTGTGACGGGACTGCCCGCGCAAACGCATTTGTCACGCATGCGTCGCATCCTCGGATCGGCCACCGCCACACGAGCCCGCATCAATACGCCCTTTTTGTGGACGACAAGCGTGCAGCCCACGGCAATTTCGCAGGACCGTTCGATGGTGGCGATGAAGCACGCGCGCGTGCGGCAGCTTGTAAACACCGAAATCGGACAGTTTCTCACAGATCTTGCTGAGCGCGGGCGCGACCTTGAAACGGCGCTTAAGGCTTGCGAAGATGGTCGCGGATTGGCGCGCATCGCGCAGACGATGATTGTGTATGCCTCGCCCGGCAAGGGTGTGGCGGCAGCGCACAACGCTGCCAACGTGCTTGCGGCCGCGGGCTTTCAGGCGCAGATCGATTTGGGCTTGCAGGTGATGGATCTGATGCAAAGCCTGCCTTTGGAAGCCGGAACCGCGCTTATGCGCGACATCAAGACGGCCGGCCGTGCCTACACGGTGACGCGCCAGGCCGCCGGCCACATGCTGCCCGTGACGGGAGACTTTCGCGGCAGTCCCGCCAGAGTTTCGGAAACCAAACGCAAGCCGATGCTGATGCTTGTGTCGCGCAGCGGCGAACTCATGCCCATCGACATCTTTGCCAATCGCAACGGCAACTACAACGCGGTGGTGGCGGGGACGTCGGGCTCGGGCAAGTCGGTATTGACGCAGGAAATCGTCACGTCGGTTCTGGCCACGGGAGGCCGCGTTTGGGTCTTTGACATCGGCAAGAGCTACGAGACGTGTGTGGATCTAGCGCAGGGGCAATTCATTGACTTTGAGCGGCAGGACCGGGAGAAATCCGATCGGCTTTGCCTCAATCCGTTGGACATGATGGGCGAGGATCCGGCTGAAACGTTGGATGAGGTGGCGCAGATCATCGCCGCGATGGCCAACGGCAACGCGCCGATGGAAATGACCGCCATGGAACTCGTCAAGGTCAATATTGCGGCCGTGGTGCAAAAAGCGCGCGAACAAAACCGTACGCCGCAGTTGACTGATCTTGTGGTGCAGCTGATGGCCACACGTGATCCGGCCCTGCACGATGTGGCGGTGCGCTTGTCGCCCTTTGCAGCGGGAGGCCGCTTTGCCTCCTGGTTTGAAGGCAAGGCCAACGTCAATTTTGAAGCCGCGCTCGTGGTGCTCGAAATGGAGGCGCTCGCAAACAAACCGGTGCTTCAAAGCGCGGTGCTGTTGATTTGCATCATGCGCATCCTGCAGGAAATCCGAAACAGGCCGCGCAGTGAAAAGAAACTCATCGTGATTGACGAGGCCTGGCGATTGCTGTCGGGCGAATCGGGCGCCTTCATCGAATGGGCCTGCCGCACGCTGCGCAAGTACGGCGCGGGGATCGTGTGCATTTCGCAGTCGATGGAAGACTTTCGGAAGTCGGGCACGGCTCGAGCGGTGAGAGCCAACGCTGACAGCGTCTTTCTCTTTCGTCAGAAAAACGAAGGGATTGCGGCGTTTACCACTGATCCGGCACTGCAAAGGACGTTATCGGGTCTCACCACTGTCTCGGAAACCTACTCCGAAGTATGGGCTCGCGTGGGCGACGCACCGGGCGTGGTAGGGCGCCTTATTTTGGATCCCTTCTCCATGACGGCGTTTTCGACGCGTGCCGAAGTGTTTGACGCGGTGCGCCGAGAAAAGGCCAAGGGCAAAAGCGCCGTGCAGGCCATTGCCGCTGTGGCGTACGGCGGTGCGGACAAGGAGGCCGAGCGATGACGGACGGCGCAAAACCGGCCACGCGAAAAAGCCTGGCCAAAGAAGAGGCGCTCAAAAGCTTTTCGGTTGTAGCGGACGGTTGGGCAGGAGCAGAGCAAAACGAAGATGAGACGGCAGTCCCTGTCGTGCGAATGCCCGAGACCAAGCCCGCCAAGGCCGAGCTCCTGACACCTCACAAAAGCGTCAGATCTGGGAGAAGTCACGCTACGAGGCGCTGCGGCAGCAGCCCGATGCGATGGCGTTTCACGAAGAGGCGCTTGCGCGCTTTGAACAGGACGGGATGCTCAAGAAACTCGCCAAAACAAACGGCTTGACCGAGGATGAGGCGCGCCGCGTCTGGTCGGTGTTTTTGGAACACCACCGCATTCGTACGACAGCGCAGGCGGCAGGTGGCCGAGCCGAAATCGAGGAGTGCCCGGAGGCCGACTCAGACATCGAAGGCAAAGACGCGTTGCAGACGGCAAAACCATCCGCACAACCCGAGCGTGACGAGAAAGAGGCTGAAAACGATCGGCCGCCGAATCAAATCACGAAGATGCCGACCCCGCCGCTTCCGGCCGTATCAACAGAACAGACGTCGGAGCCTGCGACAACCGAAAACATAACCCCGCAACCCCTGAGAGAAGAAAGCGTGGAGAGAAGCGAAAAGCAAGACACAAAAGAACTCCGGTACCGCATCAACGATGAAATCGCGCAGCAGGAGCTTGCCCGAACACAGGCCGCTGCCGCGGAGTTGGCAAGCCAAGCCGATGACGAAATCCGTCGGGCGCGTTGGTCGTCGGTAAAGACCGTGACGAATCGCACCGCGATGGGGATTTTTGCCCTCGGCTTATTGGGTGCGGGGGCAATGGCTTTGAACGTGTGGGATCTGCGTGAGAGGCTCGGCATTCATTTGCCTGCGGTACTGCAGCCGGCGCCCGACGTTGCCGTGGTCGATCGACAGGCTGCGAGAAAAGCGCTGCTGGAACTCGCAGGTCGCGCTGCGCTCGAGGACGTGATGGCGGCCAACGATGTTTTCGACGAACTTTTTGTGCTGGCAAGCGCCCGCGTGGCCGCCCGCGAAAACTGGCTTTTGATCGACGCGCGAGCCGTGGTGGCCATGGCCAGCGGCGGACGCGATGCCACGGAGCGGATCGAAGCCGAGATCGTGAATCTCGTGCAAAACGGCGCGATCGAACGGATCCGAAAGACGGCGGGCAAGCCGGAGGAAGGCCGATGAAGCGCGCCGTCGTTTTGACCGGTCTTCTGACGGGGATTCCCGTGGTGGCTTTTGCCGCACCCGCTGCGTGCCCGACGTGTGCCGACACCGAAAAAACGGAGCGCGGCGTCGACATCGTGGTGGCCAACACAGCGCCCGTTGCCGAACCCGATTGGGAAGTTTTGTTGCAGTCCCGCGTGCGGGAGGCAGACCGTTTGGGGCTGTTGCGAAAAGCGCAGCGCGAGACGGCTGACAACATGAAGCGCCACGCCGAGACTCCCGTGGACTTGAAGCTTCCGAGAGCCAGAGCGACCGAATCGCGCCGCCTGGTGCTGTTGAATGAAGCGTCCGTGCGCGCCATGGCCGAACCTGTCAAAGCCGTTTTTGCGGGGTTTGTGCGCGGATATGTGTTTTTTGACGCCGATGACGCGAAGCAACTTGCCTTTGTCCGCGATTTGCCCGAAATCGGCACCTCGATTCGTCCTGTGGCCACAGCTGGAAACGTCTCGCAAGCCTCGCGCCGATTGGGAATCCGACTTTACGCCGATCAGGGTGGCACGCTAACCCGACGCTTTGCGCTCAAATCCGTTCCGAGTGTTGTGATCGTCACATTTGACGGCAGGGAAGTGGCGGCTGTGATCGATGAGGTGGCTCTCAATGACGATACAACCGACAACATCAACCCGATTACAGGATCAGAACCATGACCAAATATCACAGCCGCGCCGAAATCAATCAGAACACGGCCAAGATGGACGCCGATGACAAACGAGTGGCTGCGGGCCGTGCAGTGACCGACCCGTCGGCTGCGCGAGACTTTACGGCCACCTCCCTTTGGGTGCCCGAAACGCAGGCAATGCCTGTGGCCACCGCTTCCGACCTGGGTGTGCTTGCCTTGTCGCTTGTGCATCACCTTTTGGAGCCGATCAAGGCAAAAGCTTTGCGTGAGCCCGAAGCAGCCAAGGATGAGCTCGCCGCTTTGTTTGCCGCTTTGCCCGTGCCGGATGCACGAGACCTCACGCAAACCGTCAAGGATCTCAAAAACCTGACGCCGGGCTTTCGACAGATGCTGCAAACGAAAAGCGGGCGCAAGGCGATGAAACTCAACGCCCACTATTTCGGCGCCTCTGTCACGGCGTTTCAGTCTGGGTACGACGGACACTGGATCACGCGCGAGGCCGCATTGCGCTTGCGGCTTGTTCGTTACTACGAAAAAACGAGCGGCGAATTTGCTTCGAGCGTACACCGCGCCATGGCCGCGTTGTCGCGCAACGGCACGGCCTATGCGGCTTGGAGCGCTGGCTGGCCCGTCTTTGTCTGTGACCTCAACCGCACGTTCGAGCGCTATGCCGCGCAGGAATTGTTGGCTGCGTCCCAAGGGCGGCTTGCGGTAGTGACGCCACCCTTGACGCCCGAAACACAGGTGCTTGTCGCGCGCTATGCCCCGGAAATGGCTGTTGTGATTGACGAAGCCGGATTGCTCTCGGTGCTGCTGGGCAACTACAGCACGGTGATGCTTCTGGAGCGGCGCATCGGCGGCTGGACCGTGACGTTTCCGGCGGGCGGTGCGAGCGAAAAAGACCTCAAAAATCGCAAGTATCCGGCCTTTGCCCGGGCACTGGCGCGCTGCGCGGTGCTACCCGCGTCGTTTGCTGCCGAAAATGGTTCTGACCGAAAGCAAAAGCACACCTCCGTCAAGGAGGCCGTATGAGACGGCAAAAAGGCTTTGTGTCCGTGGTGGCGGGATTGTGTGCGGCAATCGGTATCGTGACTTCGGGAGCGGCTGAGGCGGGCTGCGAGGGCTCCTTTCCCAACCCCGTTACGGACGTCTGCTGGTCGTGCCTCTTTCCGATGAGAATTGCTGGTACCCGTTTGAGTCCCGAGGGCGTCTCCGACCCCGACACCGACGCGCGCGTGATCTGCACGTGTCAGCGCGGACCTGTTGCGGTGCCGGGATTCAATATGAGCTTTTGGGAGCCGCTGCGTACCGTGGAAGTGGTGCGTGAACCTTACTGTCTGGTGTCGTTGGGCGGCGTTTCGATGGATCCGGGACTTAAAGCTCCCGCGCACGGCAGAAGCGCTCAGCGTACCGCGGGCGTTGCCGCTTCCTTTGCGGGCAATGTCGGCGAAGACGGTGCGGGCAGTCCCGAAATCGGCGCGGTCTTTTATCAGGCGCATTGGTACCACACGCCGTGGCTTTTTGTGCTCGAAGCAGTGGTCGATACGTCGTGTCTGGAAAACGCGGCTTGGGATCTTGCGTATCTCACGGAACTCGATCCGATCTGGGGCGACGCGCTTGCCTCGTTTGTACTGGCGCCCGAATCGGCGATTTTTGCCAATCCTATGGCCGTGGCTGCCTGCGCCATGGACTGTACGGCGGCCTCTGTCATGAAGCCCCGTCCGGAACTTTTCTGGTGCAGCGGCTGTCAGGGCGGTTTGTATCCCTTGGCAGGGTGGGTCGCTGCCATGACAAGTCCCCTGCAGGCTTGGCATCTGATTGCCGCTCGCATGAGCGTAAAGCTTGCGCGAGAGGGGCTGTTGTGGGCCGCCTACGGCAAAAAGGGACAGTGCGGCCCTTACTTTGAACCGATTCCGCGCAAGGACGTTTGGCGCACGCAGTTGATTTATCCCACGGTGACGGCCTCGGGCTCGAAATGCTGTCGGCCGATGGGCGCGCCCACACAGACCTGGGGTGCAGGCAAAACCTATGCGGTGGGCGGTGAAGACGGTGCGATTTTGCTCTGGCGCATGCGCGACTGCTGCGCCGGTCAAAACCTCATGACCGGCATGCCTTGAGTTTGGATGCCGACACTTTCAAACGAAACAGCAAGATGACTCAGAAAAGAGCAACAAGCCGTGTGCTTGCGGCAGCGTGCGTACTTGCGGCGGCACTTTCGGGTAAATCGCCGGCAAATGAAGCAAACGATGCGCTTCTTGCCGCTGACCGTGCGGTCGTGGCGCAGGCCGTCGAAACCGTGGAAAACGAAGCGCGTCGACTGGCGGCGGGCGAGGTGCAGACGCCGTCCGAATTCAAAGGGATGGATTTTGTCGGCGTTCGTCTGACCGTGGCCGTGAGCATGAGTTTGGAAAAGGACTATCGCGAGCGTCTGAGGCGCGAGGCTGATCTGGCGCGTCTGCGTGTGGCAGTGCGCGGATTGCCTGTGTCTGAGGGTTTTGAGAAGGCGGCGTATTTCGGGGCTCCGGCTGAGGACCGGAATCGGCAAAAAGCTGAGATTGTTCGCTCTGCTGCGCGTCTGCATGAAGCGTTCGGGGCAGTGGACGTTGATCCCGCGTTTTTCCGAGAAAACCGCATTGCTTCGGTGCCGGTCTTTGTTCTTGAAGACGGCGCCGGGGTTTTGGCGCGCGTGCAAGGAGCTGTGACGACAAACTATGCCTTGGAGACGCTTTACAGGGAATTCGATGATCCGTCGTCCGCGATTTCGAAGGCGGCGGGCAAGGTGCGCGCCTCGGAAGCGCAAAAGGCGATTCATACGATGGGCTGCGCCCTGCAGCGTGATGCCTGGTTTGAACCCTCGTTTATGGGGAAGGCCTGTGATTAAGGGGGCGTTCGTTTTGGCAAGCCTGTGCGCGGGTGTCGTTTATGCCGCAGGGACCGTGCCGCCCGCGGTGGAAGATGCCGTCAACGCCGGCAAGACAATGCCGATTCCGGACTTTGACGTCATTACCAAGGGTGAAGACGTGACGGATTTTGTCAAAAACAACACGGGCAACACGGAAGAGCTCGAAGCGCTGCGCCAAAACGGTCAGGGCGTGCTCTACGACCCCGGCCGGGCGGAAGCCGATGCGTGCTGGAGCCGCAACGACCCCAAGTGTCTGGCCGTTCAGATGGTGGATAAAGCTTCGACCAATCGCCCCAAGCTCGATCCCGACGAGGCCGACAAGCTTCTGGGCGGGCGTGACGACGTAATCGACAACGCCGACGATTGGGTGGATTTGGGCGGCAACGGCAGCTCCGCGGGCAACTGTGAGGATCACATCACGGTGATCCCCAAGCCCGAAGAGACATTGACCTGCGAAGTGCGCACCAACAGAGAACCGGGGAGCAGCGTGGAGGAAACGTGCGAAAAGCGCTTTGATGAGATTCTCTCGGAGGCGTCCGTCTGGGCGTGCGAAACGACGCTTAAGGAAACAAAGGAGGCGACGTGTTCGGTTCCCGTGGTGGTGCGCCAGCAGACCACGACCACCTTGGCTTGCTTTGAAGGCAAAAAGGATGCAACGAGCGAAACGTGCCCGGTGATTGTGACGCCCGGACAAAAGGAAAAGCATTACGCGGCCTGCTTCAAGCCTGTCTATAAGACGGTCACCAAAACCTGCACGCGCAGGCTTGTGGTGACGACGGACTCTTCGTGCAAGGTGGGAAGCACGCAAAGCGTGTCCAACAGTGACCTCGGGGGCCTGGGCGAAGACGCCGTGCCAGGTGCCGATACGCTCACAGTCACAAGCGTGTGCCGGGTCGACGGGATTGAACTTGCGCTTACCGTCAACAGCAAACCGGCCGTTACCGTGAAGACAACGACCGATGTGTTTGAAACGGTCGAACCGATCACGGGCGGCTTGGCTCGCTTTGCGGGCAAGGTTACCTGCAACAAGGCCGACTGCATTGCCGACATCAAACTTACTGTTTACAAGAGCGCGGGGACGAACCATGTCTATCAGGGCGACGTCTCGCTTCGCTTTCCCTTCACGCGCTTTGTGAAAAACGCCGAAACCGAACACTGGAGCGAAACATGCACGGGATTGTGACGGGCTGGCGCTTGCGGTCGGCGTTTTGTTGCGCCGCGAGCTTGTTTGCGGTGACCGGTTCCTTGTGGGCCGCCGACGCCGGCAAAGAAAATTGTGTCGTGACGGGGCGCGTGTGCGTCGAAGCGGGCGGCACACGGCTTGTCGACGGCGTGCCCGTGACGCGCGACTGTTGGAGCTATCGCGACACCTATGCGTGCCTGGTGCCCGATACGGAATCCGTAAACAGTTGCTCCACGCTGCAGGCTGATGCGGACGACAGGGGACCGGGCAAGTGCGTGATGAAAGACAGAACGTGCTCGGAGGAAATCAAGGACGCCGAAGGGCAGTCCGTGTGCCTCTCGTACAAGGAAACCTGGGTGTGCGACAAGAAAATCAAACTGCCGCCCGTGAATGCCGAATGGACAAAGTCAACCGTGGAGGCCGAAGACGAGGTCGACGAATCAGCTTGCGGCGAGCTGCTCGATCGTCAAGACTGCACCAAAGGCGAAGTGAAGTGTACGGAGTCGGGCTGCGAGCGCGTCTTTTACTGCAATGCCAAAACGGCTACGGGCTGTTCGGACTTGGCCGCAGGCGGCTGCACGATCACCAAGGCCCCGACGTGTGATACGGACGTTGATCCCGCGTGTCTCATCAAGGTGGGGGAAGCCGTTTGCAAAGGCAAATTCCCTGAAGGCGTCGTGGAAGACGGCAACGCCTCGATTGAAGACGAAGAGACGGCCAACGTCGGGCAGCCCACGCAGGACGTCGAGTCGTGTACGCAGATGGCAGACGACCTGGAAAACAGCGGCATGCACTGTACGCAGATTTCTCAAGTGTGCGTTGACAAGGATCCGCCCGTGCGCGTCATCAACGGCATTCCGTATCGCGCCTCGTGCTGGGGCTATGAGCGAGTCTATCGCTGTGAGCGAACCGAACCCGCGTCCACCTGCAAGGGGTTGGAGGCTAGCGAGGGCTGTACCGAAGTCGAGCGCACGTGCGTCAAAACCGGACCCGACGGGTGCGAGGCCGAGCGTGTCGTCTACAACTGCGGCAAAGTCGAATCGATTGATCCGGGCGACGCCGAACTCATTGAGTCAAGCGATGAGATCTCGGGGATAGTCGAGGTCGATACGTGTTCGGCACTGGAAACCAACGACATCTGCCGCAAGACCGCAGAGGTGTGTACGGAACCCGGCGGCACGAAGATTGTCAACGGCGTGCCTGTCACGAAAGACTGCTGGGCGACGGAGATCACCTACACCTGCGGCTCGGGCGCGGGGGATCCGGTGACCGACGACGGCTGCGAATCCTTGGAAAAGCGCAAAGACTGCAAACTGACCGAATCCAAGTGTTTGGGCAGGGACGAGGACGGCAACTGCACGATGCTCACGAAAACGTTTGTGTGCGGAGGCGGAACGGAAGAAATCGTCACGGGCAAGGATTGCGACGGAGAGCTTTGCATCGCGGGCATCTGCGAGCCCACAAAACCGGAAACGAGCGACGATTTTCTCGAGGGCGTTGCCATCTGGGAAATTTTGAGACAGGCGGGCATCTACGGCGAAGTCGAAGGCGACATGCTCTTTAAGGGCACTGCCTCGGGCTGCAGCGTCAAGATGATGGGCTTTTCGTGTTGCCGCAATGACGTTGAAGGGACGGCGGGCACGATGAGCAATTCGGCGCTCTCGATCGGCCTCACGATCGGGGTGGACGCCGGTACCGAATTCATCAAATGGCTCGGAAGCCCCTACGTTTATGACATCCTCAATTCCTTTGAGTCCACGCAAGGGGTTTTGCAGGCCCTTTACGGAAGCGCCGGCAGCGGCGTGTATTCCCCGTCGCTTTCTTACTACGGTGTGTCGGTGGGCATTTCTTCGACGGGAAGCCTCACGCTTGAGTTTTCACCCGCGTCCTTTTTGGCGTCGATAGCGTTGGAGATGGCAGCCGAATACTTTTCCTGCACCAATGAAGATCGGATGCACGCCTTGAGAAAGTCCCGCGGGCTTTGCCACTATGTGGGCAGTTTCTGCGACAAGAAGTCGGGAGCGGGGTGCTTGGAGAAGAAAGAAACCTGGGTGTGCTTTAACTCGAAACTGGCCCGCACCGTGCAGGAAGAGGGCCGCAAGCAATTGGGCATCAGCTGGGGCACGCCCGAGAGGCCCGTGACGCGCGGCTTTACCTTGGAGGAATTTCAGCGGCTCGATTTCACCAAGATGGATCTGACGCCCGTTGTGGCGGAAATCGCCGAAAAAACAGCTAAGGACGGGACGCTTGCCGGCAAAAAGGTGCGCACGAAAGCTGCTACCGAACGCGCGAGGGTGCGCGTGAAAGAAGCCGCCGAGTCGACGGATCACTACACCGAAGTAAAGACCGTCACCGGAAAGTGCTTCATGGGAGAGAGCGATGCGGGCGTTGACTGTACGGCGGTCTATTCGCTTCTGGCCGGTTACGAGGCTCCTGCAAGGGAAAAGACACGGAGTTTGAGGACGAATCGCGCCACGCTCTTGTTGCCGCCGGGCGTGCGTTGAAGCAGTAAGCCCAAACCACCGTTCACAGAACAATCGCAACTAAGGAGATCAAATGAATACAACCAAACGGGTGCTGTTGCGCACCTCCATCGTGCTGGCGCTTTCGGCCCTCGTGAGCCTTTGGGCGATGCCCGAGACCGATTTGCTGGCGGCTGACTTCGTGCTGTCGGCGAAGGAAACCGTGTGCGTACCCTCGGGAGAGGCGCCGTGAGCGGAAAGCTAAGACAAAAGTGGCAAGCGCTTGTCTGTTTCGGCGCAGTTCTTACAGCGAGTTTTACGCCGGGAGTTTGGGCGGGAGAAAACGAATCGAAGGATCCGGATGACGGCATGAATAGGGAGCCCGGCTTTTGGGCTAAGGACGTGTGGGCGGATCCGGCCAGGCCCTTTTTGTTCTACGGCCAAGATAGACCGCAGGACGAGAGAGTCATTGAGGCAAAGAAAGAGGAGAAGCAGGCAAAGAAGCGGACAGAAGAAGTCGATTCCGACGAGGCGTTGGTGATCTTTCCGGCTGACGGTTTGGATCGGGCGGCCGAAGGGGAGCTGTTGTCGCGCGAGATGGAAAGCAAGGGCTTAGCGACCTTAAAGAGCCTCAGAACGGTTAAGGAGTTGCGCGAAGAAGTTGATCGCAGGCTCGATGCGGCGGTGATGCAGCCCACACCTGCGGCAATCGGTTTGTATCTTCAGGCCAATGCCTTTTTGATGCAAAAGGCGGGCGTGTTTGCCGAAAGTTGGCGTCGCGCTTTGGTCGACAACCCGCAGTTTGACTGGACGGCGGTACGGCCTGCGGTGAACGTTGTTTCCGCTGGGATGTCGCGCGAGCGAGAGGGAAAGCTTTTGCGTGAAGTACGAGTGCTCGCCAAGGACCACGGCTTCATTTTCTTTGGCGACGAGTCGTTAAAGACCCGACACATGCTCGAACAGGTGCGAGCTTTCAAAGACGAATACGGCTTTGACGCGGCTTTTGTGTCGGTGACAGGTGCCGATAACCCGCTTATGCCCGAAGCGCGTGAAGACAAGGGGTTGAGTGCGTTTGTGGCGCAGGGCATCCGACAGTTTCCTGCGTTGGTGCTCGTAAGCCGCCATCAGAAGGATTTGACGAAGGCCAAGCTTGTGGCCACCGGTGCGGCCGATGCGATGACCTTGGTGCGCAACACCCATGCGGCGGCGATTGAAATGGCAGACGATCTAGCCTCGACGGCAACAAGACGGGGAGATCTTGCGGCGATGCCTTGAGGCGTGCTTAAAAGAAGTAAGGACGGAAAGAGTGAAATCGAGATTTGACAGAAAGAAAGCGCTGCTGCGATTGATTGTGGCGATGGCAATCGGCTGCGCAGGCCAGGTGCAGGCCGGATTTGTGGATGACTTTTTGGACGAAGCGCAGGCCAATGTCAATGTGACGCAGTCGGGCATCCTGCAGGCCGGTGGCATGAATGTGGTTACGGGCGGCGGCTTTGTCTTTAAGTCGCCGCGAAAGGAGTTTTCTCCCTTTGCGATCACGCCGCCTTCCTTACGGGCCAATTGCGGCGGCATCGACATCTTTTTGGGCGCGTTTTCGATTCCGAGCCGGGAAGAGTTTGTGAGCTTCTTAAAGAGCGTGGGCACGTCTTTGCCGGGCGTGGCGTTTCAGATGGCTTTGCAATACATGGCGCCTGACTTAAACGAAATCGTGGGACGCTATTCGGATTTGATTCGCGGCTACACCAACCGCTACACGGATGCGTGTACCGCAGCGCAGTCCATCTTGGAAGACACTGGCGCCAAGCAGGCGCTTCAAAAGGCTGTACACGGCGCCAAAAACGCCTTGCGCGCCAGCGGCAGCGCGTCGGACCAATCCGAAGCCGATCGTCAGGTGCGTGACAACGGTGAAAAGGCGATTGCCAAGGCTCCGGTACAAAAGGACGCCTCAGGTAACGTCGTTTCCGCTCCCGAAATCAATCTCACCTGGGCGCTCATCAACAGCGGCAACTTCACCAAGCACAACAGCCAGGAATTAAAGGAAGTGATGATGACGCTCGTGGGCACCACGATCATTCGCAAGTCCGGTTCCGGTCAGGACGCGGTGCTGACGAGCACGCACTATTCGGGCGTCGATCTGTTGCCGATTCTTTTCGGCGAAGTTCGCGGCAACGTGAAGATCGAGCGTCTGAAGTGCGATGAGCCCAAGCGGTGTCTGAAAGTGACATCCACGGCCACGAGCGACGGCAGTCTCGTCGATCAACTGCAGGCGGCCGCGGCCAATTACCGCAAGGCGGTCGAACAGCGCAATGCTTCTCTGGTAAGCGACCGGGAACTGATGCTCTTGGGCGGAACCTCGGGCGTTCCTCTGCTGCGGGTGTTGAATCTTGCGGCCACGTCGCGCTATCGGGGCATTGCCGACGACTTGGTGCGCATCTACGTGGATGCGGCAGCCTACGAATTGCTTGCTGCCGCCGTGAATGCGTTGGCCGGTGACATCAAGGCGGCTCTCTCAGGGTCAAGCGCCAAAGACCATTCCGCGCAGCACGTCGAGCACGTTCGACTGCTTGAAGAACGCATCGAAGCTGTGCAGCAGGGCGTTTACCAGCGCCAGGACAAACTGTTGCAGGGAATGGCCAGAGCTTCGAACCTCATCCTGCAGCTTGAACACATCGAAAAGAGTCTGGCCGTCAATCAGGTGGCGCCGACCTTCGAGGCGTGGCCTGAGAGTACCAAGGAGTTCAAGTGATGGACGACGCGTTTGTCTTTTACGCCTATTGGAACGGCAATCAGATTCGGGATCTCTTTGAAGGTTTGGTTTCGGTCACCGCCGGATCGGACTTTGTGCAGTTGGCGGCATTTTTGGTGGTGACGGGGCTTGTGGCGGCGTTGCTGATCGGCGCCGTCAAGGGCGAGGGAAAGCATGTCATTTCCTACTTTGCCTGCGCGGTGCTCTTTTGGTTTGTGGCGATTGTCCCCAAGGCGTCGGTGGTGATCGAAGACGTGCGCAGTCACACTGTTTACAACGTCGACAACGTTCCCTTGTCGATGGCCTTCTTTGCATCCGTCTCAAGCCGCATCGGGCATTGGCTCACGCAGGCCTATGAAACCGCGTTTATTCCGGCCGATGTCGCGAAGTATTCGAGCTTCGGTGCCGTCTATCCGCATCGCGTGATGGAGGTGCTGCAGCGCACGGGTCCGGTGACGGTACAGGGCCGGGAGACCTTGCAATCGGTCTTGAAAAACTGCGTTTTGCCAGAAGTCGTGTTGGACAGCCGCAAGGCTGATCAGGCGATGGCTTCAAGCGACCTGTGGACCATGATCAAGAGCGACGGCTGGGTCAATCCCGCGCGTTTGGCGGTGATGCCCGACGGGTCTGTCGTGAAGTGCCCGCAGGCCGTGGCTGAATTGGAGCAGGTGCTCACGACGGTTGAACTGCCCGCTTTAAAGCGCTGGGTGGGCGTCAAGCTTGATCCGGAAGCAACAAATCCCACAACGTCCATTGCCGCGAGCATCACACAGACGGAAAGTTTGCTTTTGGGTATATCCCGTTCGGCCGAAAGTTCTTTGAAGCACTCTTTGATGCTTACCGCTCTTCCGAAGGTGATGTCGGGACACGCGGTGACTGTTGCTGGACCCGCGGCGATGGCGTCTACGCTGGCGCGCGCTCAGGGCAATCTGGCCGGTGAAATCAACTACCGCACGATGGCAAAGATGGCCGAGGATGCTTTACCGAAAATACGAAACGCTTTAGAGTTCGTGGTGATTGCGATGTTTCCGGTGGTGGCGTTGATTGCGCTTGTTTCAGGCACCGGCATGGCCAATGTGGTGAGAAGCTACATCACGTTGCTTTTGACCGTGCAGCTGTGGCCGGCTTTGTCGTCTGTCGTGAATTACCTCGTCATTGCGCACGACTTGCATCCGTTTACGCTGTTGGCACAGAACTTCGGGGGCTCAAGCCTTCAGGCCGCCACGATGATTCGGGAGACGGGAGCAAGCTCCCAGGCGATTGCCGGCGCTTTGTTGTGTGCCGTGCCGGTGATTTCTTACGCCCTGGTGCGAGCCGGAGACATGGCTGTGGGGCAGCTTGTCGGTGGTTTGATGCAACCTGCGCAGAGTGCTGCGACTTCTCAGGGCGCATCCATTGCGGCGGGCAATATCTCGCAGGGAAATGTGAGCGTTTCGAACGTTTCCGCTAACAATGTGTCGTCAAACAAGTCGGATGCTTCGGTTCGAAGCACGGATCCCGGCATGGTGGTGACTCAGTCCGGTTACGGGACGGTGACGCGTGCTGCTGCTGGTGAAGTGACGGGCCTGCAGCGCACCGCCGTTAATTTCGGTGTGGGCTCTCAGATGCAGCAAAGCTACGTGCGCGGTCATTTGGCATCCAACATTGGACAGACCTCGACTGTGACCACCGATGCGGCGCGCTTTAGTTTTTCTCAGTCGGCTTCGAGCAGTGATACGACGCAGCAGAACTTTGCGCATGCATTGAAGGATGCGCTAAGTGAACAAAGAGCGCTAACGACGAATTATTCGGATTCGAGCGGATGGGGGAACAGTGTGACGCTGACGAGGGCGACGGAGATGGATCGGACGAGTTCGGTGAGTGAGGGGACAAAGCTTTCAAGTGATACAGGTATTGAATTCATTGGTAATGCAAGCCGAAATGCACCATTCAATCCTGATCTTGGCACAGGACTAAAGAACTGGATACGAACTCCAACGAATAACGATTCTTCTCTCAATGCTGGTCTCCAGATATTGGAGGCACTTGGTGGTCCGCAGGCAGGCTTAAACCCAGGTCCGGCGCCGAGGGTCGAAGGAACATCGCATGTAATTGTTGGTGGAAAGTTAGGCAGTTCAATGACGTTCAGTGACGCTCAAGATTTGGTGGATCGGGCAACAGGGAAGACAAGCACTCAAAGTAGTGAAGACCAAAACATGGAATACAAAATGGTTCGTTCAGCCGCCATAGACGTGGCAAACAATCATTCCGATGAACGTGTTCGTAGTTACGCCAGAGGGTTTGTTCAGTCGTTGGATTCAAATCATTCCGCAGGTCGGGATCAAACTCAGTCTCATACGGAATCAATGTCGGCAATTTCGACGTTAAACGAATCGGATACAGGTTCGATGACGACTGCGGCGGATACGTCGGTACCGTTGATGAACTATGCCGTTGAAAGGTATGGAAGCGGCGAGGCAGCCTTGCGAGCCATGTATCAGCCCGGAGAGCTCGCGAGCTTTGCCGGAGAACAGCATGCGCGAGTTGGAGGAAATATTTCGCCTGCGGATCGATTTGGTCCAGGAACGGTTGTTTCAGCTGTGGAGAGAAATACTGATGTATTTGAGGCGGCGCCTGAAAATGTGGAGCGTGCAACAGAAAACAATGCCGCCAAGATCGAAAAAATCTCCGGGGTAACACTCAATGCTTCAACCGTTGGGGATGTCATGGGTTCTGCGCCGATTGAGGGCGCACAACAGTTTGATGCACAACACGGGCAATTTGTGGCTCAGCATCAAAATAGCACCCAAGCACGAATCAGTCGGATGAACTTTGATCGGGGTGTGGTGTTGGTTGCTCGGGAAGCCTACAACAAGGAAAACCAAGATAAAAACTTTGCCTTGCGCAATGCATTCTTGGCAGGTTGGGGTTATCGCAACGGCGACGAGATTCAAGAAGATCTGAGGGCTTGGGCAGCAAGTAGCCCGGCTTTGCAGGACAGACTTGAGAAGATCGGAGCAAGTGACCGAGATTACGTGTCACAGGACGACTGGAAAAGCTTGGTGGAGATTGCGCGCCAACCGAAGGGCATTCGATTGCCTTGATTTTTTCAGTAGGAATCAAACGGATCTGGACCGTGATGAATTTCCGGTCCGGTGAAGGTGTCGTACCAATCGTCGGAATCGTGAAAGTGGTCGTGGAACAGACTGCGCGGATCGTATCGGTCGAAGTAGTAGTCCGGAGTATTGGTGCTCAAGGACTCGGAGTCTGATTGGGGGGATTCGGAACATTGGTTGTTATGCGACCACCACGATTCTTGTGAACGAAGGTGCGGAAGATGCTCCGGCGTAAGCCGTTGTTGGGAGAAAAGAGGATCAAGTTTTTCTCCCAGTGAGATCAGTATGACGCTGACAAGCTCAAGAATTTTGAGGTAGACAGTAGTGATAGAGTTTAGTTTTTTCATACTGAACAGTGAGTCAATTCAGAAGATTAACCGTTAGCACTTATGTCCCCAAGACCGAAGAATTTTGCGAATTATTTTTGAGTTTTTATTGCAATTTTTAATTTGTTCAGGTGTGGAATTTTTTGTATTCACAAAATCATCGATTTTCCCGCCAACTTCAATCAGAAGAAAACTGATGAATTCAAGAATCTTCAAATACAACGCTGTAATTGGATTCAATTTGCGCATGATGACACATTTGAATGGAAATCAAACAAATAGACGAATGCAGGGAGGATTTGGCGGAAAGGTGCCACAAGAGGAAAAGGACGGTACTTCATAGGTAAATGACTCGGATGAAAAGGCAGCGGATGTTTGTCAACCTAAAAATGATCTCTCGAAAGCTGCTTTTTGATAAAAAATTTTTAAAGCAATTCGATTCTAACACGCACATTTAAAAAATGGAAGAGACTTCTAAAGGAAAGGTGACTGAAAATAAAATGGTTGTATTTCGTGAGTTTGCTCATGAAGTAGGGTGCAGCCTAATTATCCAGGACAATTTGCCGAACTGTCTCGACATTAAATTGAGAAAGAATATGTCGGGCGTCTATATTCAATTGCGAAAGCGCGGTGAAATTTATATCGGCGAAGCTGTTGATATTTTGGATCGCCAAAAAGAGCATTTGAAAAAGGGCGTCAAACTCGCAGCATTTGCTGTTCTGTTCGTGGACATGATTGACACGCAGGGACGCAAAAATCTGGAAACGACAGTGATCGCGGCAGCTCAACGCAAAGGACTGTGGCTGGCCAACATTTCCAAAACGAAACTTGCTGAAGAACTCAATCGACGAGCCGAACAGCTTTCGGTTCAGGCGGCCGTTCAAAAGCTCGATCGCATGGACGAGAAAGTCGTCTTTCAGTTCGGTCTCGGAGGTTGGCTTGAGACGCTCGAAGAAGCCAAGGGCAAAGCTCGGTCAAGCGACTGGGAGCGCTATATGAATTTTCGGGAATCTTCTTTTTCCTATGCGGCGCTTTTGCTGATCACGACTTATGTTCGCCGCATGATCCCGAACCCGGAAATGACTTACGGCAAGACCTGGTGCATCTGCTTAAACGAAACGGGGTGCCCCGACTTGAACTGGATTTCGGTTAAAACACAGGCGGGCACGGTTTTTTGCGTCGATGTGTGTCATACGCCGGAAGGTTCCGACGTTAAGGCTTTCTTCTGGGTGGAACGGCGGCGACTTGATCTGCTTCTTGAGCGTGCCGAAGGCAAGGACGAAGAGATGCAAATCATGCTCGGCATCACCCATGGGAACTTCGACTTGAAGCGCAACTATCATGATTTGAGCAACGACACGTCTATGCGAACATGCATTGATTCGCGTCGGAGAATGGTCGGTTGGCAGATGGATTTGGATCAGGCGCTTGATTTTTTCCAGTCACCGCTGGCGGTGGCCCTTCTTACCGGTTGCGCCGAGACGATTTCAGCCAAAGAGACTGGAGAAGGTTTTCGATTGGGTCGTCTGTTCTTCTGACTGCGGCGACGGACTCAAAATTTCTTTTGGAATCCGTACGGATTGACGTGTGCTCGGAATGACACGCTATCGGGATGTATACTGCGGGTTTCCATTGATATATCAAATGAGAATTTTGTAGCATGACAAATAAGCGTACTCTGACGGATTGGATCGTGGCGACGCGTCCTTGGTCGTATCCGGCTTCGACAATGCCGGTGGCTTTGGTGCTGGCTTACTACTTTGCAAACGGCGTTGCGATAGATCCGGTCAATGCTGTCTGGGCACTCGTAAACATCGTCATCTTTCACGCCGCGGGCAACGTATGGAGCGATTATTTTGATTTTCGCTACGGCGTCGACAATCAAAATACGTTGGGAGTACGGCAGCTTGTCGACGGTAAGTTCGTGGCCCGGGAGTTTCTCTGGTTTGCAATTTTCCTTTTTGTCGTCGGAACGCTGTGTGCGCTTTTTCTCGTCTGGAGAACAGGACTACCGTTTCTGGCGGTGACCTTTGCAGGCATTGTGGCGGCTCTGGTGTATCCGCCTTTGAAGTATCGTGTCGGCGGTGACGCGGTCATCTTCATTGCTTATACGCTTACGCCGCTTTTTGCGACGGCCTGGATCGTGACGGGGACGTGGTCGCTTGATGCCATCTGGGCGGTGCTGCCCACGGGTATTCTGACGGTAGGCATTTTGCACGCCAACAACCTGCGCGACGCTCAGACGGATACTCAGGCCGGCATTCGTACGCTGGCTTCCGTCTTGGGCCAAAAGTGGTCGGTGTGGCTTTATCAGTTTGAGATGCTCGCGCCGTTTGCGATTCTTCTGGCAACGGTTTGGTTGGGTATTTTGCCGATGACTGTGCTGCTCACTTTGCCGGTTGCCGTTGCTGTGATGGCGTTGTGCAAACATGCTTTGCGGTTTGATGGTGTCAATTCGGCAAGTATTGCGACGCTGGATGCTTCGACGGCTAAGACGCAGCTGATGTTTTCATTGTTGATGGTGACGGGGTTGGTGGCAGGTCATTGGGTGGGATGATAGGAAAGCCGACCAGAGGCAGCCTCATTAAATTACTTGCCTTTGGATTTGTCTGAGATTACCTTGGCGTCTATGGTTATGGCTTCGGCACGTTTAGCGCTTTCGATCAGATCTTTTGAGTTACTTCAAGACACCACTTTTCGCCCAGTTCGTTTCTTAATGTCCAGTCGAATGCCTTGCATTCTTGCTTTGATCCAGGCATCCGGATATCCCTTTGCCTTATATGTAGCGAGAGCTCGGGCAATAGCTTTTTGTGGATCGATTTCTTCATCGATACGCTCCGTACCTACTTTGGCGAGCCACCTTTTTAGGGGGTCCGCCTTTGGTGACGGGATTGTCTGAACGATGCGCAGAATTTGCTGGAGATTTGCAGCATCAGTCAATCGGAATTTTCCGTTGACCGACGACATTTTCAACCGTACGATTTTTTCGTACGTTTCAGCGGATCCCTCTTTTTATAGCTTTCTTTTAGCAGGCTCAGCCTTGGATGACGGAATGGGCTGAATCAAACGAAGAACTTGAGTCCATTTTCCAACATTGGCAAGTCTTCGCTAGCCATCAGCTGATAGCAACTTCAAAACGTGACAATTTGTCACGGCTTCATAACGAGCACCGGCAGTGAATCGGCAGCTGTTCCCGTAATCGCGACCGAAGATGTGCTCTGCATTAAGCCACAGCTTCGTGTTTTAAGTGATGGACAGATCGACGGCAATACCGGCATCAAACCAGGTGTTCAAGCAATGTGATGGCTATGTTTATGCGTCATAAATTGGCGCATCGCTTCGTAAGCTTTCGGTACCAATCAGGAAACTTCTTGTGAATGGGCTATGAAGAAATATCCTTACTTGTTGATTGTCCGCAAAGTGATCTTCTGCGCTTGTACCGATTTGTTGCCAAAGCTCAGACAGGCTCGGCCCGACGAAAAGGATCATTTCGAGACCGTCACGGTTGCGCCCATTAAGGGGGCTGGGCCGGAGCTTGTCGAATACAGTCTGAAAAAGCGTTGGCCCGAAAACGACAAGGATCGCAAACGTCAGTACCTGGGGCGCGTCCTGCAGCTCAAAAACGGTGTCTCCATTGTGTTCCATAAGAAAAGCAGTTGGAGAATCGAATTCCGTGACGCCGAAGGAAACATCATCGACCGGTGCAAGCGAAACGACAAACCTGAAGCGATTCGACAGAAAATCAAAGACTATCTTGAGGACGCTTATCCGCATTACAAGGAGTTCTATCTTTCAGAACGGCTCGTTGAAATGCTGATCAAGCCCTTCCGGGACATTTGGATGGACTTTGTGGACATCAGCAAGAAGGCGCTGTCGCCTTTGTGTGAGGAATCTGAATCGCCGCAACTATTTTGGGACATGGGTGACCAGGTGTTTTTCTTTGAAGGTGACCTGGAGCTCTTTACTGCCAAGGAAAGCGGTTTGTGTTGGTTCACTCGTACGAAGTACAGCCTTGACTTTGAATACTTTCAGGACAAAGGCCGTGGTGACTGGCTGTGGCTTCACAACAATTTCAAGGGCAAGGGCTTGCACATACGTCCGCTTCGAGCCGCAGATGAAATATCAGATGTGTTGTCGAAGTGTGGCGCTTTCGAAATTCTCTATAAAGGTAGAGAGTCAGATGGTGTTTGACTTATAAGGACGATGGTCTGCCTCAGAGGGGGTGACGGTTGTTGAATCATTTAATGAGAGTGCTCAATTTTGCGTGGGATTAGTCCATCTTGATTTACTGTGGCAAAAACCATGTCTGGGTGTGTTCTTCAGTGACTTCGAAAATATCCTTGAGTGAAGCCGTTACATCTACCATGACACCATGTCTGACCATGAGGAACTCCTTAGCCTAAGTGTCTGGTGTTTTGTGCGTGTGAGATAATTCAAACAGATGTCTGTTGTTCTGATGTTCAAGTAAGCTGGAAAGGTTGCATGGAGCCCAATCGAAAGGATTGATAGCTCCTTCCTCGCGAAAAATCTCCTTCAAAACGTAAATTTGATTGTCGGGATCGCCGATTCATGATTCGCCTAAAGATCCAGTATGGAGTAATTATCTGTTGATAATAGGGGGGTTAGCATAAATTATTTTTGTTTAAAAAGATATATATTCTTATAATACAAAGTGACATATAGCATGAAGTTGTCAGAAGAATTTGTAATACTCAAACAACTTTTTTTTGATCTATCAGAAGCTCAAAGCGCGAGTTTTTGAACTCACAAGAATTCAATTTGGGACATCCAGGTGGGTGTCCTTTTTGTGGTAAGACTCGCGTTATGATGAATGCTAAAAAAAGACAGATTAAAATGCTATTTTTGTAATGATTATCAAAAGATATTTAGTAACACTTAGAAATACATTTCAGAAGCCATCGAAAAGGGATTTTTGTTTGAAAAAAATATACTCATTGCATGATTGAGAAGTATCACTTGCGAAAATGTACTAAAAAATGTGGGCTTGGCCAGGCTACTATTTTTTATTGACGACATAAAATTTTGGATGCTCTTCAAAACCTGATGAATGATGTTACTTTGGATGGACAGTTTCAGACTGACGATGCCTTTACGAATGTATCTTACAATGGCAACTACAAAAATTTTAAGTTGCCCGTAAGTCTTTCAAGCGAAGGGAAAATGTTACAAAACGGTGCTTATCGAAAGAAAAAGTTAGCGTTCTTTGTGGAATCAATTTGAAGGGTTTGTCTATCGCTAAGGTTCAAAATCTTGGTAAACCGAAGTGGACAGACCTTGAGAAGGTCTTGGCCGGTCGAATTGGCGTGAGTCTATGTTTGTGACTGACAGTTTCAGAGGTTATCAAAAGTTAAGTTACGAAACGAATGTGAATTACATCAGAATCACTCGTAACAAGCACAAAAACAGTGAGTTCAATATCCAACTACTCAATAACTATTTAGTGTATCATAACATTGTCGATATTAGTCAAGGGTCAATTGATTAAAAAGAAGAAGTTATGAGAAGTTTCATCTTGACTACAAGTTGTAGGAGTCACGATGTTTTAAAATGACAAGCAATTCGAATCTGAAAATTATGCTAAAAATCTCAATATTTCGAACACAATATTGTGATCTAGCCAATAGATCGTCGAAATTATACAAGTTCAGATATGGAATTGAACATTAACTATTTACAATTATTTGACAGAATTATAGGGGATTTTCAAAATGCTTTATAAAGAACACATTCAATCTCTTGTTTGTAATCATCCTTTGGAGATAAACGTTGATGTACAAATTGAGGGAAAAGTACCAACTACAGTTTCATCAGAATTTATTACCAAGAAAGAACAAGGAGACTGGGCAGAAAAAATTGTATTTGATGCAATTAATAAAGAATCAAGTGATTATGTAGCCATTCGTTATGGTAGGAATGATGATCTTTCAGCAGGAGATGATGGATTTAAAGAGTTTTATTTAAAGTATCAAGAGGAATTAAATACAATAGGTAAGCGACCTGATATTCTTATTTTCAAAAAAACAGATTATCAAGAAGGAAGTGAGTTGACAGATGAGTTAGTAGCAAAAGCGGTATGTGCTTTAGAAGTTCGATCTAGTAGTTTTTTAGTGGAGAAGTACAATAATTATATGCGTGATCGTTCTGAAAAAGCTTTAAAGAGAATTAGGGAGAAGATTTCAATTATTTTGGGTGGTAACCTAGGGATTCTTTTGAAACAAAAAAATCCTACTATCTACAATTATCTCGCTAATGCAACTCAAGAATCACTTTCTACACTTAATTTCAGAACTCCGTCTTGGTCAACAAGTAGTGATTTAAGAGATCTTTCTGCTCTCCTAAAAGGGATTAAAGAAGATATAAAATCTCTTCAAAAAAGAGACTATTTAAGTATTACTCCTAAACTTGAGGATATTGCTTTAGTTAATCGATGGATTCAGAAATTCAATGTGCCTCACTACTATTTACAAATATTTTTTGATAAAGGATATATTATCTCGTTTCAAGATATTTTAGAAATTAGTTCAGATAGTAGCAAAGAGGGTTGTGAATTTTCTGTTGAAGCCGATATAAAGAATCAAGGTAAGACAACCATTAAAATTAACGTCGGTTACACAGATCTAATCATTAATAAAATTGATATGCCTAATCACTGCTCTAAGGTAAAAGAGTTGGATCGAGGGCGTTTATTATTTTATGTAAAATTTATCGGCGGTAAAGGATATTTGGATAAATCTATTTTTGAAGAAATAATAAAATGATTGAATTGGAAAAATGTTATATCGCTCAAACTTCGTTAGAGCATCGTAAAAATTTTGGACAGTTTTATACTTTGGATAAAATTGCAGAATTTATGTTGAAATGGGTTCTTCAGTGTAATCCAAGTAGTGTTTATGATCCAGCTTTTGGAATGGGTGTATTTTTTGATCAATTAATAAAAATAAAGCCTTCGTGTTCTTTTATTGCTAGAGAAAAAGATAAGAATTCTTTTGATTTTTATTCTGCGAGAAGGTCTAATAAAAAAAATTTAAATTTACTTAATGAAGATTACTTTGATGTTTGGGGGGAATCATATGATGCTATCATATGTAATCCTCCGTATAATAGATTTCAGAATTTTAATAACAAAGGAGTCGTTCTGGGTAAGTTATCTAAGTTGATTGGAGAAAAATTATCAGGCTACACAAATATCGCTACCGCATTTTTGTTAAAGTCAATAATGGAATTACAGGAAGGGGGGCGCCTTGCTTATATTATGCCCCTAGAATTTTTGAATACAGGGTATGGCGAACAAGTTAAAAGAAAACTTTTGGAATTAGGTGATATTCATCAAATTATTCAAATTACAGATGAGTCTGGGGCATTCGAAGAAGTAGTAACAACTGTTTGTATTATTCTTTTTGAAAAGTCTAAATGTCTGAATCATGTAAGATTTTCAAAAATGACTTCTGTGAAACGTATGGAAATTGAAGAGTGCTCTACTATCGAAATTGTGGATTTAAACCCTTCAAGTAAGTGGTTGCCTTATTTTGATAATTATGCAAATGTAGTAAAGCCTCCCAAGCAATTTGTGCCATTGAGTACCTATGGAACTTTTAAAAGAGGTATCGCTACGGGTGCAAATGATTTTTTTGTAATAAATAAGAACGATATTGAATTA
>ENA-OVGC01000879-OVGC01000879.1-human-gut-metagenome-genome-assembly--contig:-NODE-879-length-25675-cov-9.367291_pt1 | contig 25675 bp, 28 predicted proteins | sample MGYA00237768_ERZ505415 | MGnify/ENA primary metagenome ERZ505415 (study PRJEB26158, sample SAMN06016382) | human gut metagenome | biome: human gut; feature: ankylosing spondylitis patient; material...
CGCTGGTGGCAAGCCTTGCCGCCGAAAAGGGCATTCTGGTGTCGGTGCTCAGCGCCGATACCCGTGATCTGAGCGGCCAGTGCTACGGCTCCATGCTGCTCAAGCTGCCTGCCGATGTGGAGCTGGCCAAGCAGGCGGCTGCCTATATGCGCAGCCAGCCCGGCGTGACCGTGGAGGAGGTGACCGGCGAATGAGTATTGCAGATTATGGCTTTGCCATTTGGGAAACGTTCTATGTGACGGTTCTTTCCACCGCGTTTGCGCTGGTGCTGGGCCTGCCGCTGGGCGTGCTGCTGGTGGCCGGTGACAAGGACGGCGTGCTGCCCCTGCCCGGCTGGCTGATGCACATCCTCAACATCGTCATCAACATTCTGCGCAGTGTGCCCTTCCTGATTTTGATGATCTGTGTATTCCCGCTCACCCGTGTCATCGTAGGCACCACGGTGGGCACCAAAGCTACCATCGTTCCGCTGGTGGTGGCCGCCTTCCCGTTCGTGGCACGTCTGGTAGAGACCAGCCTGCGCGAGCTGGACGAAGGTGTGGTGGAAGCCGCCCAGAGCATGGGTGCCACCCCGTTCCAGATCATTACCAAGGTGATGATCCCGGAGTGCCTGCCCGGCCTGATCTCCAGCATGACCACGGCCCTGACCACCATTCTGGGCTACTCGGCCATGTCCGGCGTCATTGGCGGCGGCGGCCTGGGCAAGATCGCCCTGTCCTACGGCTATTACCGCTACCAGACCAACATCATGATCGTGTGTGTCATCCTGCTGGTGCTCATGGTGCAGGTGTTCCAGAGCGCGGGCACCTTCTGGGCGACCCGGTGCGACAAGCGCCTGCGGAAGTAACCCGAACCCTCTCAGTCGCCTGCGGCGACAGCTCTCCCGAAGGGCGAGCTTGTTGCAGCAGGTAAGAAAAAGCAATCCTTCTCAATAAAAAAGAGTGCTTATAAAAAAGCCAAAAAGCTCCCTCTTCGGGGGGAGCTGGCACGGCGTAAGCTGTGACTGAGAGGGTTGCATACTGCCAGACGATCCCGGCAGGGAAAAATTTAACGTTTCAATTCCCCGCCGGAGGCTGTATGCTCCCTGCGGGGAATTGTGCTATATGGACAAACCCAGCAAAGGAGTATGTAGTATGAATCGTGATACCATCTGCGTGCAGGGCGGCTATACGCCCGGAAACGGCGAACCCCGCCAGATCCCCATCATCCAGTCCACCACCTTCAAGTACGCCACCAGCGAGGACATGGGCAAGCTGTTTGACCTGGAGGCCAACGGCTACTTCTATTCCCGCCTGCAGAACCCCACCTGTGACCTTGTGGCCCAGAAGATCTGTGAACTGGAAGGCGGCACCGCTGCCATGCTGACTTCCAGCGGGCAGGCTGCCAACTTCTTCGCCCTGTTCAACCTTTGCCAGGCCGGTGACCACATCGTGGCATCCAGCACCATCTACGGCGGCACCTTCAACCTTATCTCGGTCACCATGAAAAAGATGGGCATCGAGGCCACCTTTGTGGACCCGCTGTGCACCGAGGAAGAGCTGAACGCCGCGTTCCGCCCCAACACCAAGGTCGTATTCGGCGAGACCATCGCCAACCCCGCCCTGACCGTGCTGGACATTGAAAAGTTTGCGCAGGCAGCCCACGCCCACGGCGTGCCGCTCATCGTGGACAATACCTTCCCCACCCCGGTCAACTGCCGCCCCTTTGAGTGGGGCGCCGACATCGTGACCCACTCCACCACCAAGTACATGGACGGCCATGGTGCCGTACTGGGCGGTGCCATCGTGGACAGCGGCAAGTTCGACTGGATGGCCCACGCCGACAAGTTCCCCGGCCTGTGCACCCCGGATGACAGCTACCACGGCATCACCTACGCCGAGCGTTTTGGCAAGGAGGGTGCCTTCATCACCAAGGCAACGGCCCAGCTGATGCGCGACTTTGGTTCCATGCAGTCCCCCATGAACGCCTACATGCTGAACCTGGGTCTGGAGAGCCTGCATGTGCGCATGCAGCGCCACTGCGAGAACGGCATGGCCGTGGCAAAGTTCCTGGAATCTCACCCGAAGGTGGCTTACGTCAACTACTGCGGTCTGGAATCCAGCCCCTACCATGCACTGGCCGAAAAGTACCTGCCGAACGGCAGCTGCGGCGTGGTCAGCTTTGGCCTGGCCGGCGGCCGTGAGGCAGCCAGCACCTTTATGAAGGAACTGAAGCTGGCCGCCATCGAGACCCATGTGGCCGATGCCCGCACCTGCTGCCTGAACCCCGCTTCCAGCACCCACCGTCAGATGAACGACGAGCAGCTGAAGGCCGCCGGTGTACCCGCTGAGCTGGTACGCATGAGCTGCGGCCTGGAAAGCAGCGAGGACCTCATTGCCGACATCGCACAGGCACTGGATAAGATCTGATCCTGTCCGGTCAGCTGCATGGTCGTTTTTTCCCGATGAAGGGTACGCCGGAGTTTTCCATGGGTGGAGCTGCTGTTTCTCATTACAGCCCCATCCGTGAAAAAGTTTTCGGATGGCCCTGCGGGTAGAGATGCTGTTCCCCGCCACGACCTCTCCCGTGAAAAAGGCAGGAACGGAAAGCCCGCAGGCTTTCCGTTCCTGCAATAAAAATAAATATTCCGCTGAAACAGCCAGAGCGCCAGCGGAGGCTATTCTAAATCGTTAGGAGTACGAACTATGCCGCTGATCATCCCCAAGACCCTGCCTGCTTACGATGCCCTCTACAACGAAAATATCTTCGTCATGCATCGTGAGCGCGCCCTTGCCCAGCACATCCGCCCGCTGGAGATCCTGATCCTGAACCTGATGCCCACCAAGATCACCACTGAGACCCAGATCGCCCGTCTGCTGGCAAATACCCCGCTGCAGGTGCACATGACCCTGCTGCAGACGGCCAGCCATGCGGCGACCCACGTTTCGGCAGCACACCTCGAATCGTTCTATAAGAACTTCAACGAGGTGAAGAACAACCGCTACGACGGCATGATCATCACCGGCGCACCGGTGGAGACCATGGACTTTGAGCAGGTGGATTACTGGCCGGAGCTGTGCGAGATCATGGATTTCAGCGAGACGAACGTCTATTCCACCCTGCATGTCTGCTGGGGTGCTCAGGCGGGCCTGTACTACCACTACGGCATCCGCAAGGAGCTGCTGCCTGCCAAGATGTTCGGCGTGTTCGAGCACCGGGTCATCCGGCCCTCCAACCCGCTGGTGCGCGGCTTTGATGAGGTGTTCTATGCCCCCCACAGCCGCCACACCGCCATGAGCCGGGAGGATATCGACCACTGCAGTGCGCTGCGCATCCTTGCCGAGAGCGATGAGGCAGGGCCTTTCCTGATGAGCACCGAGAACGGCCGGCAGATCTTTGTCATCGGCCACCCGGAGTACGACAAATACACGCTGGATGCGGAGTATAAGCGGGATGTTGCCAAGGGTCTGCCCATTGCAGTGCCCAAAAACTACTACCCCAACGATGACCCCGGCCAGCCGCCGCTCTTCCGCTGGCGCGCGCACGCCCATCTGCTGTATGAAAACTGGCTGAACTACTACGTCTACCAGAACACCCCCTATGATCTGGGAGAGATGCAGCGCGTGAAGCACTCTGAGGGGTGAACCCGCTCAGCCGCCTGCGGCAGCTCCCCCATGGGGAAGCCAGGTTTACGCACGACTGTTTTTCTGCCTTTCGGATCAGGAGGGGCGGTATTGGAAAGCAATAACGGAGAGGTATTTATGGGAATCGATAAGAATGAATGGGGCTTCCGGGTGGGGCATCTGCCCCACGGGGAGCGCAATAAGATCAGTGATGTGCCGGGCGTGACAGTGGGCCATTGCACACTGGCGGATGGCGACATCCAGACCGGTGTGACCGCGCTGCTGCCTCACCCCGGGGATGTGTTCCATGACAAGGTGCTGGCGGCCTGCCATGTCATCAACGGCTTCGGCAAGACCACCGGCCTTGTCCAGATCGATGAGCTGGGCACGCTGGAGACCCCCATCCTGTTTACCAACACCCTGAGTGTGGGCACCGTGGAGACGGCGCTGGTCAGATACATGCTGGAGCGCAACCCCGATATCTGCGAGACCACCGGCAGTGTGAACCCGGTCGTCTGCGAGTGCAACGACAGCGGCCTGAACGATATCCGGGGCCTGCATGTCACCGAGGCACATGTGGCTGCCGCTCTGGCAGACTGCAAAGCCGATTTCGCCGAGGGTGCAGTGGGTGCCGGACGCGGAATGCGCTGCCACGGGCTGAAAGGCGGCATCGGTTCTGCCTCCCGGCTGGTGGAGCTGGACGGTAAGTCCTACACCATCGGGGCACTGGTGCTCTCCAATCATGCCACCTTCGATGACCTCATCGTGGCGGGCACACCCATCCACGAGCTATTGGAAGCGCGCATCCCGCCCCATGAGGACAAGGGCTCCATCATCACGGTGCTGGCAACGGATATCCCCCTGAGCGAGCGCCAGCTGCGGCGGCTCTGCCACCGGGCGCTGGTGGGGCTTTCCCGCACCGGCAGTGCCTGCGGCAACGGTTCGGGTGAGATCGTTCTGGCCTTTACCACGGCCAACCGGATGCCGCATTACTCGGACAAAGCCCTCCTGTCCATGGAGATGCTCCACGATGATGCCATCAACCCGCTGTTCCGGGCAGTGGCCGAGTGTGTGGAGGAAAGCGTCCTGAGCAGCCTGCTCCACGCCGAGACCGTCACCGGCTACCATGGCCGGACGGTGCAGTGCCTTTCCGACCTGTTGAAAAAATAATGTAAATAACAAGCCTTTCCGTGTGGTGCACCTCACAGTGCGACACCAACGGAAAGGCTTGTTTTTTATCGCTGTCTTTATCTCTGCACCAGCGCGATGAATGCTTTCATCTGTGGGGTGAGCCATTTATCTCTGTGGTAAAATAGCTGCCGCCGCATCTCCACGCGGCAGGCGGGGACATTCAGGCGGGCCAGCGTTCCGGCGGCAAGGGCATTCTGCACGATGTACTCGGGCAGGAAGGAGAGCCCCATGCCGTGCTCGACCATCTGGCAGAGCAGGGAAGCGCTGCCCAGCTCGAGGAAGGGCTTGATGGCCAGCCCCTGCGCCGCCATGCACTGGTCGAGGGCATCGCGGTAGCTCATGCCCCGCTCGGTCAGCAGGAACTCCTGCCCGGCCAGTTCCTGAAGCGTGACTTCCGCCTGCCCGGCCAATGGGTGCCCGGCGGGGGCCACCACGCAGATAGGCTCCGGCTCATCCACAGCCAGCACAAAGCTGGGCTGCAGCAGCGGCTTGTCCAGCGTGTACGCCAGGTCGATCTGATTGGAACCCAGCATCTGGAGCATCTCATCGTCGGTGGCGGTGCGGAGCACCAGCTCTACCTGCGGGCAGAGGGCGTGATACCGCTGCAGCAGGTCAGGCAGAAAGGTGCTGCAGACCGAATCTGCCAGTGCCACCCGCAGGGTGCCGCTGACCTGCCGGGCAGGCTGCAGGGCCGCTTTGGCCTGCTCGGCTGTGGCCAGCAGGGAGCGGGCATAGGTCAGAAAGGTCTGTCCGGCATCGGTCAGGCGGACCGTTTTGCCCACCCGGTCGAAGAGCGGCGTTTCCAATTCGGCTTCCAGCTGGGCCACCTGCGCGGAGACTGCCGACTGGGAATACCCCAGCTCCCGTGCCGCGCGGGAAAAGCTGTGCAGCTCCGCAATATGCAAAAAGGTGTTGATGGTACGCAGTTCCACGGCGGCACCTCTCAGCGGCGGGTGATGCCGGTCACGGTCAGAACAGCACCATCTACGACAAAATGGACTTCCAATCCAGAAAATTCCATTCCGTATACCCGCTCCGGGTCGTGCTGGTAGGAGGGACGGGGGTCGTTTTCCAGCACGCCCCGCAGGCCGTCCCGCTCGGCGGCGGGCACGGCCTCCCACAGCTCCGGCGGGCATTCGACCTGCAGCCTGTGCGTCTGGGTCTGTGCCGTGAAGCCGGCTGCCGCATCCGGGTGACAGTCGGCGTAGGGAATGTAGGGCTTGATGTCGTAGATGGGGGTGCCGTCCATCAGGTCTGCGCCCCGTACGATGAGCACCGGGCCCACCTCGGGGCGGTGCTCGATGGCCTCCAGCCTGACGCTGGAAAGGCCCAGCGGATTGGGCCGGAAGGGGGAGCGGGTGGCAAACACGCCCATCCGGGTGTTGCCGCCCAGGCGCGGGGGCCGGACGGTGGGAGACCAGTTCTCCCGCACCGCGCCGGAGAATTGCCACACCAGCCAGATGTGGCTGAAATCCTCCAGTCCGCGCAGGGCATCGGCGTTGCGGTATTCCGGGGTGAAGATGATCTCGCCCCGCAGGCCGTCCACCAGCCCGCTCTGTCGGGGGATGCCGAACTTGGTGGGGAAGGCGGTGTGGATGTGTGCGATGACCTTCAGGGTCATGGTTTCGTTGCTCATATTATAAACCTCTGCAGAAGCCCACGGCTCTGCCCTCGATCTGGATCTCGTTCAACTGCGGCCCGGCATAGATCATGGGCGGGCAGACGGCGGCGTTGTCGGCCAGCAGCATAACGGTGTCGCCCTGCCGGTGAAAATGCTTTAAGGTGGCCTCGTCGCCGATCCGCACGGCGGCGATCTCGCCCTGCTCCACCTCGGGCTGGCAGCGGATGCAGACGATGTCACCATCGCAGATGGTGGGGGCCATGCTGCTGCCGTGGCAGGTCAGGGCAAAGTCGGCGTGCCATGCGGCAGGAACGCCGATGTAGCATTCGATGTTCTGTTCGGCGGTGATGGGGGTGCCGCAGGCGATGCTGCCCACCAGCGGTACCCGCACCATTTCGGGCAGGGGCTCAAACCCCGGCGGGACAAACGCAGTGTTTTCCAGCCCCATCAGCCATGCGGGGGTGGTCTCCAATGCAGCGGCAAACTCCTCCACCTTGGACTGCGGGATGTCGTTGACCCCTTTTTCCAGCTTGGTGATGGAGGATTTGGAGCGGTAGCCCATCCGCTGGGCAAGCTCTTCCTGAGAGAGCCCCAGCTCGAGCCGACGCTGTAAGATACGGCGGGAAAGTTCTGACATGGCAGAGACCTCGCTTTTCCTGAAAAAGAATGTTCTGCCGTGAGTATATCAGAAAAGTTCTTAAAAATCAACGATTTTCGCGCGATTTTGGTAAAATAGTTGACAAAAAATCAACGTCGAACTATAATACAACCAAAGATTGTGAAACGACACGCAGAGATCCAGATGAAAGGAGAACCTTTGATGACAAATACCACACAGATCCGCGCCTACATTGAAAGCCAGGGCCTCAAGCTGGGCCATGTGGCACGGGTGCTGGGCATCAGCAGCAGCGCCCTGCATCAGAAGCTGAATGACGAGAGCGATTTCAAAGTCAGCGAAGCCGACCGTCTTTCTGCCATGCTGGGGCTGACCATGGAACAGCGGGATGCCTGCTTCTTTGGCCCGGGCACCCGGATGTGCCAAAGAAAGGGGGCGGCGTGATGACCGCTGAACAGCGCAGAAAGACCCGGGAGGCCCTGCAGAACTACGGTACCCGCCAGTGGGCCCGCAGCCCGGCCAATTGGGGCTGGGCCCGGGCCATCCAGCAGACGCAGGAGTATTACCGCACCGCCGACCCCATCCGTGCAGGCCTGCTCCAGCTGCGCTACCTGGAGCGCCGCAAGGAGGAGGATGTGCTGGAGCGGCTCTGCATCGGACGCACCACCTACCAGAAAGCCCAGCTCGATCTGCTGAGCACCGTAGCCGTTTTTGCCGCCCGCTACGGTGCCCTGTGACGCAAAATGCCCCCGGACAGCCATCCGGGGGCATTGCAGTCAGTGCGTTTTCTTTTCCGGAGTATCGCAGTGCTGGTGGCAGGAGGCGCAGTTGCCGCCGCAGCCTTCGCCTTTCCAGCCGCCCTGCTTGGAGATCCAGACCACTGCCAGGGCAAACAGCCCTGCCAGCACCAGAATGGTAATGATCCCACGAAGTGTCAGCATTGAAAAAACCTCTCTTTTTGCGCTGGAATGCGCAATTTCAGTATACACCATTTTGCGCAAAAGAGCAACTGCCCCGCTGTGGAAAAAAATTGCGAAAAAATCAAAATTAGGGCTTGCCAATCCACTTCGGTTGTGGTATAATTCTCTTGTTCCGATTCGGAGGATTAGCTCAGCTGGTTAGAGCACCTGCATCACACGCAGGGGGTCTGGGGTTCGAGTCCCTAATTCTCCACCATACAGTTCGTACCCGAACCCGATTCTTTATGAAAAAGGGTTCGGGTACGTTTTTTGTTTACAAGAGGTTCTGCGGAGGGAGTATGCAGAACGGTAAGCAGGAACGAGTAAAGGCAGGATATCATCATGGCGATGGTATCCTGCCTTTTGTGTTACAAGGATATTCTGGGGGCGATTGCTGCGCACAAAGCGCCTTAAGCCCCTGTGTTTGCTTCGGTCAGCACAAAGGTCAGCTCCGCTGTGGCGGCGCACTTGCCATCCACATAAGCAGACGCTTTCCCGATGCCCACCGGGCCGCGCTGTTCCACCAGCTCACAATGGAGCGTAAGAACATCCCCTGGGGTGACCTGTTTGCGGAAGCGGGCATTTTTGATGCCGCCGAAGAGGGCCAGTTTGCCTTTGTTTTCGGGGATGCTCAACGCCGCCACGGCTCCGGTCTGGGCCAGTGCTTCCAGGATCAGCACCCCTGGCATGACCGGCTGGCCCGGGAAGTGACCGCAGAAGAATTCTTCGTTGCGGGATACGCACTTGCGGCCAATGGCCCACTGCCCCGGCTCGTAGTCCAGGATGCGGTCCACGAGAGCAAAGGGGTAGCGGTGGGGCAGAAGGGCTGCGATCTGCTCACTGTTCAGAGCGTTTGCGTTCTCCCGCACGGTGCGCGGTTCTGCCATGGCTCAGCCCTCCCATCTGCGCAGGGCGATGCAGGCGTTGTGCCCGCCAAAGCCCAGACTGTTGCTCAGTGCATAGGTCATGGCCTGTGCACGGCCTGCATTGGGCACATAGTCCAGATCACATTCCGGGTCAGGCTGCTCGTAGTGGATGGTGGGTGGGGCAAACTGGTCTCGTAGGGCCAGTGCCGTGAACACGGCCTCGATGCCGCCCGCACCGCCCAGCAGGTGGCCGGTCATGCTCTTGGTGCTGACCACGGTCAGCTGCTTTGCGTGCTCGCCGAACACGGCATGGATGGCAGCCGTCTCGCAGGCATCGTTCATGTGGGTGCCGGTGCCGTGGGCGTTGATGTGATCCACCTGCTCCGGTGCGATGTCGGCATCCACCAAGGTCAGCTTCATGCAGTCGATGGCACCTGCGCCGCCGGGTGCGGGCGCGGTAAAGTGGTAGGCGTCGCAGTTGGCACCGTAGCCCACCACCTCGGCATAGATGTGTGCGCCGCGCGCTCTTGCGTGCTCCAGCTCTTCCAGCACCAGCACACCGCTGCCCTCACCCATGACAAAGCCGCCGCGGCGGGCGTCAAAGGGCAGGCTGGCAGCGTCCGGGTCGGTGGCGGTGGAAAGCGCCTTCATGCTGGTAAAACCGCCGATGCCCAGCGGGCTGATGCAGCTTTCGGCACCGCCGCAGACCATGGCAGTCTCGTAACCGTCCCGGATGCGGTGGAAGGCATCGCCCACAGCATTGGTGCCGCCGGCGCAGGCCGTGACCGGGCAGGTGCACATGCCCTTCAGGCCAAAGCGGATGGCCACCTGTGCCGCCGCCATGTTGGCAATGGACATAGGCACAAAGTAGGGGCTGACCTTCTCCATGCCTTTTTCTTCCCCGCGGGTGTGCTGCTCCTCGATGGTGGGCAGGCCGCCAATGCCGCTGGAAAGGACCACACCGATGTTTTTGGCCTCTGCTTCCGTGTTCAGGCCGCTGTCGGCAATGGCCTCGGCTGCAGCAGCCAGTGCCAGCAGGGTGAAGCGGGCCATCTTGCGGGCTTCCTTTTTGTCCACAACGGTCTCGGGGTCAAAGTTTTTCACTTCACCGGCCAGCTTGCACTTGAAATCGGTGGTGTCAAACTGGGTGATGGGGCCAATGCCGCACCGGCCTGCCTTTGCGGCAGCCCAGCTGTCGGCAGCAGTGTTGCCCAGCGGGTTCACGGTGCCCAGACCGGTGATCACGACTCTGCGTTTTTCCATAGAGAATTTCTCCTTTTACATTGCCATGCCGCCGTCCACACAGAGCACCTGCCCGGTGAGATAGCTGCTTTGTTCTGCGGCAAAAAACGCCACCGCGTTTGCCACGTCCTCCGGCTGGCCTGCGCGGCCTGCCGGGATGTCCTTTGCCATTTCGGTGCGGACAGCCTCCGGCAGGGCGGCGGTCATATCAGTTTCAATAAAGCCGGGCGCAACAGCGTTTACTGTCACATTGCGGCTGGCCAGCTCCCGGGCCAGGCTTTTGGTCAGACCGATGAGCCCGGCCTTGCTGGCGGCGTAATTCGTCTGGCCTGCATTGCCCCGCAGGGCAACGACGCTGCTCAGATTGATGATCCGGCCCCAGCGCTGGCGCACCATCCGGCGGGCCGCTTCCTTGCAGCAGAGGAACGCACCCTTGAGGTTTGCGTCCAGCACAGCATCAAAGTCTGCTTCGGACATGCGCAGGATCAGGTTGTCCCGGGTGATGCCTGCATTGTTCACAAGGATATCCACCCGGCCAAAAGCGTTCACCGCTTCTTCAAAGAGCTTTTTGCAGCCCTCGGCGGTGGAAACATCGGCCTGCACGGCCACAGCCTGCGCGCCCAGAGCCCTGCAGAGAGACACGGTCTCGGCAGCAGCCGCTTCGCCGTGGCAGTAGTTGACCACCACATGGCAGCCCTGCCGGGCAAGCTGTACGCACACTGCCCGGCCGATCCCCCGGCTTCCGCCGGTCACAACGGCGGTACGGATGATGGTTTCTTCGTTCATTGTTCTTCCTTCCATGCGTTCAAAACGGTGTCCAGCTGCGCCGGGGTCTCCACCGACACACAAGTCACACCGGGCAGGGTCTTTTTCACAAAGCCGGAGAGTGCATTGCCGGGGCCGACCTCCAGAATGTGATCCACACCCAGCTCGCCCAGACGGTGCAGGGTGTCCTCCATGTAGACACTGCTCTGTACCTGCCGGACCAGCAGGGCCGGGATGCTGTCGCTCTCGGCTTTTTCGCGGCCCAGGCAGTTGAACAGCACCGGAACGTTCATTTCGCCAAAGGGTTCGGCGGCAAAGCGCTTTGCCAGGGCATCCCCGGCGGGAGCCATCAGACGGGTGTGGAACGGGCCGCTCACCTTGAGCGGGATGCACCGGCGGGCACCGGCCTGCTTTGCAAGCTCTGCAGCCTTGTCCACTGCGGCCTTTTCGCCGCCAATGACCAGCTGGCCCGGGCAATTGTAGTTGCAGATCTGCACACAGCCCAGCGCGGATGCCTGCTCACAGCATTCTGCAAGGGGAACCCGGTCGAGGTTCAGCACTGCGGTCATGCCGCAGTCGATGCCGCTGGCCGCGTCGGCCATGGCTTTGCCGCGGTAGGCTGCCAGCTCAATGGCCTGCTTGGCGGTGAATACACCGGCGGCTTCCAGCGCGGAATATTCGCCCAGAGAGAGACCGGCCACATAAGCGGGCTTGACCCCCTGCTCGGCCAGAACGGCGGATACGCCGCAGGCAAAGGCCACCATGCAGGGCTGGGTATATTCGGTCTGATTCAGAACGCCGTCCGGGTCGTCGAAGCAGACGCGGTGCAGATCAAACGGAAGGTCTGCAGCGTCGAACGCGGCACGGAAAGCGGAAGATGCTTCGTAAAATTCTTTGCCCATGCCGGGGTGCTGGGCACCCTGGCCGGCATACAAAACAGCAAGCTTCATTGGTTTTGCCTCCATTCGGTCACAAGTTCATCCATCAGCTCACGGACAGTGTACATCCGGTCCAGCCTGCCCACATTGGCCCCGCAGAAGAAAAGTCCTTCCTCCAGGTTGCCCTTGACCGCTTCGATCAGTGCATGGGTGATGCAGTAGGGCACCTTGGCGGGGTCGCAGGTCTTCAGGCAGCGGGCACAGTGCCGGGGCGGGAAGCGTCTGCCCTCCGCCATAGCCTGTACCAGCGGCGTGTTCAGCGCCCGGCCCGGCATCCCGACCGGGCTGTGGATGATGCGCACATCCTCAGAACCGGCGTTCAGCAGAACGTCCTTGTACCCCTGGGATGCATCGCACTCGTAGGTGGTGATAAAGCGGGTGGCAAGCTGAACGCCTGCGGCACCCAGTCTGGTAAAGTGAGCCAGATCGGCCCCGGTGTACACGCCGCCCGCCACAAACACGGGGATGCTGTGGCCGAACTGCGCCTCATAGGGCTTTACCTCGGCCAGCACCTCCGGCAGGATCTCATCCAGTGTCTGGCAGGTTCCGGAGAACAGGTCCTGCTCCGCAAAGCCGAGATGACCGCCTGCCTTGCAGCCCTCAATGACCACAAAATCGGCGGTGCGGCCGAACTCCTTGGCCCAGCGGCGCAGGATGAGCTTTGCCGCCCGCCCGCTGGAAACGATGGGCGCGATGGCGACCTCCATCGTGTTCACAAGGCCGGGCAGCTCCAGCGGCAGACCCGCGCCGGACACCACAGCGTCCACGCCCGCTTCCACCGCGGTGCGGATGGCAGCGGCATAGTCCTGCGTGGCCACCATTGCATTGATGGCCACCATACCGGCACCGTTTGCGATCTGCTTCGCCTTCCGGATCTCAGCGGTCAGGGCGCGGTGGTTGGCGCTGGCCGGGTCACGGGCAAAGTCCGGCTCCCGGTAGCCTGCATCGGCGGTGGAGATGCACCCCATGCCGCCGCAGGCGGCCACGGCTCCGGCCAGCCCGCCCAGAGAAACGCCCACGCCCATGCCGCCCTGCAGGATGGGTACAGACAGGGTTTTCTTTCCGAGCGTCAGCATTCCTCGCTCAGCGCGTGGATACGCTGCCTCCCGCCGTTCCACAGGTCATCCAGAATGTCCGCCACAGGGCGCACCTCGTGGAGCATTCCGGCCACCTGACCGGCCATCAGACTGCCGGTGGAGGTGTCGCCTTCAAATACGGCCCGGCGCAGACTGCCCAGGGTGAACTTTTCCAGCTCCATCTTATCGGCACCGGCCTTTTCCTGCCGGACATATTCACGGCTCATCCGGTTTTTCAGCACCCGGACCGGGGAACCGCCGATGCGTCCGGTCACGATGGTGTCGCTGTCCTTGGCATTGAGCAGGGCAGCCTTGTAGTTTTCGTGGATGGGGCACTCCTGGCTCACCAGCAGGCAGGTGCCCACCTGCACGCCGCAGGCACCCAGCGCCAGGGCTGCTGCCAGCTGACGGCCATCGGCAATGCCGCCAGCCGCAATGACGGGCAGATTCACTGCGTCCACCACCTGCGGCACCAGCGCCATGGTGGTCATCTCGCCCACATGGCCGCCGCTCTCGGTCCCTTCGGCGATCACGGCATCAATGCCCAGCTTCTCCAGATGCTTTGCCAGCACGGCGGCAGCCACCACGGGGATCACCTTGATGCCCGCCGCTTTCCACATGGGAACATATTTGCCCGGGTTGCCTGCGCCGGTGGTAACCACCTGCACGCCTTCTTCCACAACGATCTGGGCAAACTCGTCTGCCTGCGGGTGCATCAGCATGATGTTCACGCCAAAGGGCTTGTCTGTGAGCTGCTTGCACCGGCGGATGTTTTCGCGCAGGGTGTCGGCATTCATGCCGCCCGCACCGATGATGCCCAACGCACCTGCATTGGAGCAGGCTGCGGCAAACTCACCGGTGGCAATGTTTGCCATGCCGCCCTGGATGATGGGGTATTTCGTGCCTAAAATTTCATTTAAAAGTTTCATAGTTTTATCCTATTGGTAAGCGTCCTCGCCCTCTCAGTCTCGCTCTGCTCGACAGCTCTCCCAAGGGGAGAGCCCTTGGCAGTACGGTAAACTTTTCGGTTTTGCCAAAGGCTCCCACTTTGGGGGAGCTGTCACCGAAGGTGACTGAGAGGGCGAGCCCGTTTGCCGAACATGATTTTCACTCTTTGTATTGCAGGATCGCGCCGCCCCAGGTCAGGCCGCCGCCAAAGCCGATGCAGGCCAGCGGTCTGCCCGGGGTCAGCTGCCCGCTCTCGGCCAGCTCGTTGAGGGCGACCGGAATGCTGGCGGCGCTGGTGTTGCCGTGGCGATCCATGTTCTTATAAAATTTTGCCGGGTCGGCCTGCAGAGCCTTGATGCAGTGGTCGATGATGCGGCTGTTGGCCTGATGGCAGACCACCCACGACAGATCCTCGAGGGTCAGCCGGGTCTCGTCCAGCACCGTGTGCAGGCACTTGGGCAGGGCATCCACCGCAAAGCGGAACACCGCCTTGCCGTCCATGGTGATGGGGGCAGAGCCTTCCCGGCTCGGCCCGCCCGCATGGAGGACATCGCTGCCGCGTGCCCCCAGCGTCAACGCAAAGGGGGTATCTGCCAGCCGGAAAATGGCGGCTCCGGCCCCGTCGCCGAACAGCACGCAGGTGGAGCGGTCGGTGGGGTCCATCAGGCGGGAAAGCGCTTCGCACCCGATGACAAGGGCATACTGCCCGCCCAGAGTCGTCAGCATTCCCCGCGCCACAGCCATGCCATAGAGAAAACCGGAACAGGCCGCGTTGATGTCCAGCGCGGGCCGGTTTTCGGGCAGCCCCAGTGCCGCCTGTACCTGACAGGCCACGCTGGGGGTGGCATCCGGGGCAGAAAGGGTCGCGCAGACACAGCAGGCAATGTCCGCCGGGGCAAGGCCGCTGCGGTCAAGGGCCTGCCGCGCGGCCGCAATGGCCAGCGTGGCGGCAGATTCATCCTCGGTGCACCAGTGCCGGGTGCGGATGCCGGTGCGGCTGGTGATCCATGCGTCACTGGTGTCCACCATGCGGCTCAGCGCGTCATTGGTGATCGTCCGTCCGGGAAGTGCCCCGCCGGTGGCGATCAGCTGTAAACCATTCATGCGTTCCTCGTTTCTCCGATCTGGCGGTACTTTTTATAGCGCTGATCGGCCAGCTGCCGGTCACTCATACGGCACAATTCTTTCAGGTGGGCGCGCAGAGCGGCATCCATGCGCTCAAACAGGGCCGCGTGGCAGCGCTGGGCACCGCCCACCGGCTCCGGAATCACTTCTTCCACGATGCCGCCGCGGTACAGATCCTGGGCCGTCAGCTTCATCATCTCACAGGCCTCGCCGCTGCGGGAGGAGTCCTTCCACAGGATGCTGGCAAAGCCCTCGGGGCTCAGCACTGAGTAGACCGCGTTTTCCAGCATGAGGATGTGGTTGGCCACACCCAGTGCCAGCGCGCCGCCGGAGGAGCCCTCGCCGGTGACCACGGCGATGACCGGCACCGTCAGGCCGCTCATCTCCATCAGGTTCCGGGCAATGGCCTCGCCCTGCCCCCGCTCTTCGGCATCCTTGCCGGGGTAAGCGCCCGGCGTGTCGATAAAGGTGATGATGGGACGGCCGAATTTTTCAGCCTGCTTCATCAGGCGCAGAGCCTTGCGGTAACCCTCCGGCCCCGGCATTCCAAAGTTGCAGGCCAGATTTTCTTCCAGCGTGGAGCCCTTGCGGTGGCCGATGACTGTCACCGGCATCCCGTGGAAACGGGCCACGCCGCCCAGAATGGCCGCGTCCTCCTTGCACTGCCGGTCGCCGCGCTGCTCAAAGAAATCCGTGAACAGGGCAGAGATCGTCTCGTCGATGTGCGGACGCTCCGGATGACGGGCCAGAAAAACCCGATCCTCGGCAGTCAGCGGGCCGCAGGAGCGCAGGATCTCGTCCTCTTCCACCGCCAGCTCTGCCAGTTCGGACGCATGGGCGGTGATGGCCTCCATGTCACTGCCGCTGCCCTTCAGCGCGGCGATCTGTGCGTCCAGCGGGGCCAGCTGCTCCAAAATATCTTTTATCATTCGTGTTTCCCTCCGGCATGAAGCTGCAGGACCTGGATCAGCGTATCCCGCAGCTGACTGCGGGGCACCACCTGATCCACAAAGCCGTGTTCCATCTGGAATTCGCTGCGCTGGAACCCGGCGGGCAGTTTTTCACCGATGGTCTGCTCAATGACACGGGGGCCGGCAAAGCCGATGAGTGCCCCCGGTTCGGCCAGCATGATATCGCCCAGGCTTGCAAAGCTGGCGGTCACGCCGCCGGTGGTGGGGTGGGTCAGCACACTGACGTACAGCCCGCCCTTTGCCGAAAAGCGCTGGATGGCGGCACTGGTCTTGGCCATCTGCATCAGGCTGAAAATGCCCTCCTGCATCCGCGCGCCGCCGCTGGCCGAAAAGATGACCAGAGGCAGGCGCTTGGCAGTGGCGTACTCCACGGCGCGGGTGATCTTCTCGCCCACAGCCGTGCTCATGCTGCCCATAAAGAACCGGCTGTCCAACACGGCTGCCACGCAGGCCACGCCGCCAATGCGGCCGACGGCGGTGACAGCAGCTTCGTGCAGGCCGGTCTTGTTCTGGGCGGCGGCAAGCTTTTCCCCGTATCCGGGGAAGTTCAGCACATCCTGCGGATCAAGGTCAGCGTCCAGTTCCCGGAAGCTGCCGTGATCCAGCACCAGACTGAGCCGGTAATACCCGCCAATGGGCATGTGATAGCCGCAGTTGGGGCAGACATACAGGCTTTTGGCCCAGACCTGCCGTGTGGCGCGGCGCCCGCACTTTTCACAGTCCACAAACTGGGGCGGTGTCCAGTTGGGGGCTGCTGTACCGGCATCGCGGCGGGCCTTCAGCTGAAAGCAGCGCTCCTGCGGCGTGGCCGGGAACAGCTTTTCAATGGTGCTCATAGCTTTCGGCTCCCTCAGGCAGCGCGGGCGGCCAGATAATCAAAGATATCGCCCACGGTTTTGAGATTCACAAGATCCTCATCGGCAATCGAAACACCGAATTTATCCTCGAATGCCATATTCAACTCCACAGCGTCCAGACTGTCCGCCTGCAGATCCTCGGTCAGGCTTGCCTCCGGGGTGACCTTATCGGCATCGCAGCTCAGGGTGTCAACAAATACTTCCTTCAGTTCCTCAAAGCACATGGTATGTACCTCCTATATATTTACCTAAATTTATTGATGCAAATTTGCAACGAGGTCATTATACCATGGATTGTTGATATGTCAATAGAAATATCTAAAATAATTTACCTATAATTTTTGCAATAAAAATAAATGTGCTGCCGGGATTGATTTCCGCAGCTTCCCTATAAAAGTATAATAGATGTATGTATACTTGCTGCAATATACCTGCAGCCTAATGGGGGGAGAGCAGATGGCCAAAATTACAGAGCTGGTTCGCCGCGTATACCGCTATGAACAGCGCAGCGCGGTCGAAACGGCTTATCCAACCGCTGCTACCGCAAGCATTGCGCACACGCTTATATTTTGGGCGAGCTGCGCAAGGGCAGTGGCACACGGTTTGACCCTGCGTGTGTGCAGGCGATGCTCGAAATTATGTAACAAAAACTGCCTTGCCGTCAAATGCGGCAAGGCAGTTTTTTGTCAGGATTCTTGATCAGGGTTATATTTTTTCACGCCGAACACAAAATACAAAATATGTGCCAGCCAGATGCCGGCCAGAATGCAGCAGGGGAGAATGAGCCCTGCGCGCAGCATCATACAAAAGCCGAACGCCATCAAAAGCGTGACCGTGCCCATGATTTTCAGCTTTGCGCGCCGCGTCATGCCCTGCCCTTGTACAAAGGATTCCAGATTATTCCTGTAGAGCTTTGTGCCGGTAAACCAGCTGTGCAGTTTTTCGGAGCTTTTACCAAAGCTGAACAGCGCCAGCATCAAAAACGGCACAGACGGCAGAAGAGGCAGCACTGCACCCAGTGCGCCAAGCCCCAGCCCGACCAAACCGAGCAGCAGCCATACGATCTTTTTAAGCTTCATTGTTTTCTTTCTCCAAGCGTTTCTTTTCACGAATAGTTTCTATACCGTGCCGAACGACCAGTACCGGGTGGCTGAACAGCATACGCGGTCCGGAATACCGCATAACAGCACGGATTTTTTCCCGCATGGCGGGCTTATAGCAATGCACCCGGCAGTTGGAGCAAAAGGTCTTTGTTTCGATAAACGGGCAGCGGTCGGCGCGCAGCAGCGCGTACTCCTGCAGGGTCTGACATTCCGGGCAAAGCCCCTGCCTTGTGCCGTGGTGCCCCCTGCAGTAGGTGCGTATCATCAGTGAAACGATGCGTTTTTCCTGCTCGCGCTTGGCGGCGATGTTGTTTTGATTCATAGCTTCCTCATCAAATTTCTGCCATTCTGCCGTCCTTTACGCGGTAAATGCGGTCGGCAATGGCCATGGTGGATTCGCGGTGCGACACAAGCAAAATGCTCTTTTTGCGCTTCTGCTCCTGCAGGGCTTTCAGGATGATACCCTCGTTGATGCTGTCTACATTGCTGGTCGGTTCATCGAGCAGGATCCATTCACTTCCCCGCAGGAAGGCCCTCGCCAAGCCGATGCGCTGCTTTTCGCCGGCAGACAGATTATCACCCAGCGCCCCGACCCGCGTTTTGTAGCCGTCAGGCAGGGAAAGTATGAACTCATGCACCGAGGCCATCCGGCAGGCGGCCTCGATCTCCTCCTGCGTGGCATCAGGCTTGGCGATGCGCAGATTGTCCTCAATGGTTTCATCAAACAGATAGGTCGTCTGGCTGACCATCGTTACATTTTTCAAAAGCTCGTCGGTGCGGATGCTGTCAACATCCACGCCGCCAAATTTGATTTCACCGCTGTCTTTTTGCCAGAAACGAAGCAGCAATTTGAGGAAGGTCGATTTTCCGCAGCCGGATTCGCCGACTATGCCGATGATCTCTCCCTTCTCGGCGTGCATCGTAATATCCTGCAAAACCTCACAGTCGGCATTGTAGGAGAAGGAAAGGCCGTTTACGGCAAGGCTTTCAAAAGCTGTCGGCCTACCGCTGGTTATAGGCGTTACCGCAGGCTTTTCCGCCAAAAGGTTCAGCACACGATCACCCGAGGCAAAGGTCTGGGTCAGGTTACCGGGCAGGGCGGAGATGGCAATGACCGGCCCGAATGAACCAAACACGCCGACAACGCCAATGATCATGCGCCCGGCTGAAAGACGACCGTTTGCTACAAGAAAGATGCCGACTGCAAGCGTTGCCAGGATAAAAACAGACACGCAAAGCTCGGTCGCGGCGGTGGTTTTTGTGATGTCGTGCTTCATCTTTTTGGTCTCGGTGAGAAGTGCCTCAGAACGCGTGTTGACCTCCGTTTCCCGCTGCTGACCGGCGTTATTGAGCACGATGTCCTTGATGCCTTTAATGCTGTCCAGAAAAAAGGCGTTGAAGCTTGCAAATTCCGCACGGTATCGCACGCCGGAGGCTTTTAAGCGGCCCGATGCGATGACAGGGACAACGATACCGATGGTAAGGTAGCCCAGCATTGCGACCAGAGCGATCGCCCACGAGGAGACCGCGCCCACAAAGCAGAAAACACAGGCGGACACGAGGACGGCAATGCAGACGGGGGAGATGGTGTGGGCGTAGAATACCTCCAGCGTTTCAATGTCGGAGGTAATCATGGCGATGATAGCGCCCTTTTGCTTGCTCTCCAGCTTTGCAGGGCAGAGCGCGCGCAGTGCGCCGAAAATTTTATCGCGCAGCACTGCCAGCAGCCGGAATGCAATGTAGTGGTTACTGTACTGCTCAAAAAAGCGCATAATACCGCGCAAAACGCCGCAGCCGATGGCAAGGGCAATGATTGTGCCATAGGACAGAGAGATGCTCTCACCCAAGGCTTTGGCAACGCCGACCGCACCGCACAGCGTTACGCCCATGGCGCACAGAAAGCCAACGGAGCCGTTTATGACCGCCAAAAGCATAATGTAGGCAAGGCTGCCCAAAAGCAAAATAAGGTTCGCCATAATTACGGCGCCGCTTCGGCGAAGCTTGGAATCCTGTTTCATTTCAACACCTCTGCATAGCCTTCCTCAAGATTTTTCTGTGTGGTGTAGAGTCGGGCATATCCGCCGCTTTGCGCCATAAGCGCGGCGTGCGTGCCGCTTTCGACCAGATGACCCGCCTCCATATAATAAATAAGATCCGCCGGGACCACATTGGCCAGCCGGTGAGAGATCACGATGACGCTTTTGGTCTTAGACAGCTCACGGATATTCTCCATAATGACGGTTTCGCTCTCAATATCAATGTTGCTCGTTGCCTCGTCAAAAATGTAAATGTCCTTGTCGGCAACAAGGCTCACGGCCAGCGCCAGACGCTGCTTCTGCCCGCCGGAGATGTTGGCCGCATCCTCGGTAATAATTTTGTCAAGCCCGCCGTTCTCCTGAAGGAAGGTGAGCAGGTTGACCTTTTCAAGTGCGGCGCAGATTTCCTCATCGGTGACCTGCGGCTTGGCAAGCCGGAAGTTTGCCCGTACCGTTTCGTTGAAGATATAGGTGTTGTAGCTGACAACGGCGAGGTGCGAATAGTAAGATGCGCGGGAAAGGCTCTCCAATTTTTTCCCGCCGACTGTGACAACACCGGCATTCGGGCGGAACGCGCCGAACAAAAGGTTCACAACAGTGGATTTGCCGCAGCCGGACTCGCCCACCAGGGCGGTCATGCCGTGGCGGGGGAAGGTCATCGTCACATTTTCAAGGACATCCCGCTTGCCATCGTAGGAGAAGGTGACACCCTCAAGCTTCAGCTCGGTATCCGTCACAGCCTCCTGCCCCCAGACAGGGTCGTCCTGCCCGAGAAGGGAGAGAATTTTCTGCCCCGCAGAGACACCGTTCATGGCAATATGGAACGCTGAACCGAACGCGCGCAGCGGCAGGAAAAAGTCCACGGCAACCAGAATCAGGAACAGTGCCGCAATGGGGGAAAGCCCCCACCTTATCACGGAGAGCAGTGCCATTGCGATGCCAAGCCCTGCACCGCCGTAGGCAACCAGATCCATAATGGTCGTGCTGGCAAGCTGCATCACAAGGACCTTCATTGTGATTTTGCGGAATTCCTCGCTTGTTTCGTTCATCTTGCGGTGCTGTGCGGCATCGGCGCCGAAAATTTTCAGCTCCTTCAAGCCCTGCACGCTGTCCAAAAAGGAGTCACCCATCGAGGTGTACTTGCCCCAATACTTGGCAAATATCTTTTTCGCCCACTTAGAAACTGCAATAATGGATAGCGGAATCAGCGGTACGCAGCACAAAAGTACAAGCGCCACGCGCCACGAAATGCCCACGGTAATGGCAAACAACAAAAGTGGTGCAAGCATGCGTAAAAGAACTGCGGCAGGTAGCTGGAATAGTACAGATCTAACTGCTCCACACCCTCCAGTGCAATCTGGGTAAGACCCGCCATGCTCATATCATCGGTAGAACGCACGCCAAGCCGAACGATTTTGTTGTAGACGCGTTCGCGCAGATCTTTCTTGACGCTGCGCCCCAGCGTATCCTTCAAATCCCCGACAAGGCGAGTGGTGGCATAGCGAACCGCCAATCCGATACAAGCACAGACCGCCGGTGCCAGAAAAACACCCGCGCCGCCGTTGTACCGGACGGCAAGAGCAATGGCCCAGCACAGGGATGCAGTGATGCCGACATTCGCAAACAGCCCCAGCACCATCAAGCCTACACAGAAGGCGATATACTTTTTGTTGCCGCCGAGCAGGCGGAGAAGATCCTTGTCTATCATGCGATACTCCCTTATAGCTTGTTTGCGCCGTAGCAAGAGCGCAGATTTGCGAATTAGCGTTATCTAACCTGATTGTAAAAATTATCAGCCTGCAAGCACGCGCAGCGCGCGGCATTCATCACATACATAAGAATGAAATGATTTTGCAAGCTGGCAAGAATGCGATTATTGCAGCCCCGTTGGTGCGCAATGAAATCAAAACGGGGTTAGAAAAGGCTAACAATCTATTATTTTACAGATTTTTTCACATTTGTCAAGCGGAAATATTTGCATGTGCCGTATTAATTGTCAGGCTGCGGGAAGAATCGTCGGATATGACAAAATAGTGGTTGAGTGACAATGAAATACGAAAGAAACAGTATAAAGAAAATGAAGCAGTGATGCCTTTGCAGCTGCGGCCATAAAAACACAGGCTGTAACATGAACAAATAACGCGATAGTGTTTCAAAATGGGCGCGTACAAAAATCGACACAAGAATAACATCGCTATATCGAGCAAATGAATTGATGCAAAAAATGTCACATCAAATAGAAGCTGTCTGTTTACATTGTCACATCGTGGTGATAGGATGAGGGTGCAGTGAAAAACAACCGCCAAACGGATGAAGATACACGGCAAAGAGGAGTGAGCAGAAAATGGAGCAGGCAGTGGTAAAGATTCTGCTGCTGGGAATCTGCGGATATGGCAGTAACTACATCAAGGAAATTTCGGAACGCGACATTCCCGGTATAAAAATCGAGGGCATCTGTGAGGTCGTTCCCAACGCTGCAGATTTGTATTCCATCATTAAAGAACAGAACATTCCGATTTATCAAACGCCCGAGGACTTCTATAAAGAACATACCGCCGATCTGGCTGTTGTTTCAACGCCCATTCATCTGCATTATTCGCAGATCGTCACCTGCCTGACGCACGGGTCGAATGTGCTGACCGAAAAGCCCGTCTGTACTTCGGTAGAGGGCGCACGCAAGCTGGAACAGCTGGAAAAGGAGACCGGCAAGTTCATTTCGGTGGGTTATCAGCTCAATTATTCCCGCGATGTATTGGCTCTGAAGCAAGACATTCTGGATGGCCGCTTCGGCAAACCTATCTACATGAAAGCACTGCATGCGATGCGGCGGGGTGATAAATACTACGCCCGCAACAGTTGGGCGGGGCACATTGATGTAAAGGGCTGTGAACGACAGTCCGTTCAACAACGCCTGCGCACACCAATTTCAAGTGATGACTTTCCTGCTGGGGGAGCGTCTGGAGCGCGCGGCCGAGTTGGCCGATGTGCAGGCCGAACCCTATAAAGGAAATTCCAATGTCGAAAATTTCGACACGATTACAGTCGAGGCGCATACGGCATCAGGTGTTCCGCTGTGGTACGGCACAGGCCATGCCATTGTGGACAAGAAGCTGGGCCCTATAGCCGAATACCGCTTTGAAAAGGGCACGGTTTACTTCGGCAAAGACTTCGGCAGTGGGCCAATAGCCGAATATATCTACATCGGCGATAATGGTGAGCGCATCGACTATGGCCGCATCCCCAAGGGGGAGCGCCTGCAAAAATTCTACGATGCCATTGAAGCTGTGCGCACGGGGACGCATCCTGTCTGCACTGTGCAATGCGCAATCCCTCATTTGGAGGCAGTCGAAAAAATAGCGAAGCTGCCGATTGTACCCATCCCGTCCGAAAGGGTGGAGGACATCAGGGAAGATGATGACACATTCCACACGATCGTTGGGCTGCACGACATTTTTATCACTTGTTACAAAAACCGGGAAATGCTTTCCGATGAAGGACTTCCCGGGAATAAATAAGAAGGAGAAACACTATGAAAAAGCAAAGCACCCTCAAGCGCGCACTGGCGCTTGGCATGTCGGCCACAATGGTCGGCGCTACGCTGGCAGGCTGCGGAGGTTCTGCATCCTCTACGGCAGCAACCTCTACCGAAACCGCATCCTCTGCAGCCACTGAGGCACAAGCAACCACGGACAGCGACAAACCCTATGCGGGCACTACGCTGACCTGGTACACCACATTGAACGGTAATGTTTCGGATAACTTCGCAAACCTTGGCGACACACCGTGGGCCAAGTATGTGCAGGAGCAGACCGGTATTACCATCGAATTCCAGCATCCGACGCAGGGCTCTGAGGCCGAAGAATTCGCCGTTATGCTGGCCTCCGGCGAGTATCCCGACATCATTGAGTACACTTGGACGCAGTACTCCGGCGGTGCAGGCGCGGCCATCAATGACGGCGTCATTATCTCCTTGGATGATTATATGAAAGACGCACCGAATCTGAGCGCGTTGATGGATGAAAACCCTGAAATCACTAAGATGATTAAGACCTCTACCGGCAACTACTACTGCTTCCCGTTCCTGCGTGGTCTGGAGACCCCCAACAAGACCGAGTTCTCCTCTGGCTTTACTTATCGTGCCGATGCGCTGAAGGAACTGGGCTTTGACCAGGTACCCGAGACGATGGATGAGTGGGAAGAAGTCCTGCGCGCCGCTAAGGCCGCCGGTTACAGCAAGCCGTTTACGACCCGTAAAGAATGGGTCAAGGATGTCTGGTCCGCCGCTTACGATAACTGGGGCAGCTTCTATGTTGATGACGGTGTCGTGAAGAATGGTCTCATTGAGGACAGCCGCAAGGATTTCATCCAGAAGATGGCTGACTGGTATGCCGAAGGTCTGTTGGACAACGACTGGATGCAGGCTGATAAGAAATCCACCCAGACCGACTTTGTTTCTGGTAACTGCATTCTGGGCTATGCACCGTTCGGTCAGGGTCTCGGCAACTATACCAAGGCTATGATGGAAGCCGATCCCAACTTCCAAGAGGATTATATCCAGTGCGCCGCACCCGTTACCTCCACTAAGGGTAAGAACGCTAAGTTCTCTAAGATGAACAACATTTACGACCAGTCTGGCACCTCTGCTGCAATTTCCTCTCAGTGCAAGAATGTTGAAGCTGCCGTTTGGCTGCTCGACTGGCTGTACAGCGAAGAAGGACAAATTTGCTACAACTTCGGTATCGAGGGCGAAAGCTACGAGATGAAGGACGGCAAGCCTGTCTACACCGATCTTATTATGAATAACCCCGATGGAATGAGCGTTGCACAGGCACTGGCTGCGTACACCCGTGCTTCCACCTCCGGTGTTGGTGTCCAGAGCGAGGACTACATCGAGCAGTACTACTCTCAGGATAACCAGAAGAAGGCACTGGAGCTTTCCATGAAGACCGACATGGGCGAGCATATGTTCCCGCCGACATCCGTTTCCGAAGAAAATCAGGATCGCTACTCTGAGATCATGAGTCAGGTCAAGACTCTGTCCGATGAGATGGAAGCCAGCTTTATCTGCGGCACCACCCCGATGAGCGAGTGGGATTCCTACCAGCAGAAGCTGAAGGACGCCGGCATTGAAGAGGCAGTCCAGATGATGCAGGAAGCATACGACACCTACATGGCAAACTAAGTCCCGATGCGATAAAGCAACAATAATATGTTAAAAATGGCATCCGGAGGAATGCTCTTTCGGATGCCATTTCTATAAGGAAACACTACGGGGTGCTGACAAGATTATGAACAGAATGGCAGAACTGCTGGAACGGATCAATTATGATCTGCCCGGGCTGGAAAAAGCAAAGATGTGCTATGCACAGGGGGACGCGGACGGCGCAATGGATGCTGTGATTGAGCATTTCCGCACACGCACAACGCCGAAGTATCTCTTTACCGCCAAGGAGATGGAGCAGTGTAAGGTAGATGGCATCCTGAAGGATGCGCAGGAGACGCTGGATCATTATATCTATGGCCACAAGTTTGACGGCGAGATCGACTGGTTCTTCAACCCGACGGAGCATACCTCCCACGATAACGAGTGGACATGGTCGCTGTACCGCCACATTTATTGGCAGCCGTTGGCCCGTGCTTACGCGTTGACCAAGGATGAAAAATATACGAAAGAGTTCCTGCACGAAATGACCGAGTGGGGCAAAGCATGGCCTGTGGCTCCCTTCATGGAAAAGATCGGAAGAGCGTCGTGTAGGGAA
>ENA-OVGC01000893-OVGC01000893.1-human-gut-metagenome-genome-assembly--contig:-NODE-893-length-25442-cov-4.391933_pt1 | contig 25442 bp, 17 predicted proteins | sample MGYA00237768_ERZ505415 | MGnify/ENA primary metagenome ERZ505415 (study PRJEB26158, sample SAMN06016382) | human gut metagenome | biome: human gut; feature: ankylosing spondylitis patient; material...
CACTTCCGGGCGCGCTATGGTGCATATAGAATTGTAAGTACTTACCACACGTTCACGCAAGATTTTCTTTTTCGTTTCGTCAAAAGGATTGTCTCTGCTTCTGCGCCGCTGCCGCTGATACCTGCGACGAACAGTGCGTTTGGTTCTACCGTTGATAACGTGAGCGGCAACGGCGCAAGAAGAAAGTCGATGCGTCACACGCTGCGATATCAACCGTGTTCTGTGAACGCGCGGTACAACGTCACAAATTTGCAAGGGATATAGCGTGTAGGAAGCCTTGAAACCTGGGTTTCAAGCTGTCCTTTTGGGGAGCGATCCGAGCGCTGCCTGTGGCAGATGAAGCGAGGCGAGCGAGTGGCAGCGGTCAAAATTTCAAGCGCCCGCCGTGAGGCAGCGCAGAAATTTTGGGCACCGCAACAGGACACTTTTGGGACAGCGGCCAAAAGTGACTCGCGCCGGGGCGCGAAACTCCCTTGGGCGGACAGGGTCGTCCGCCCCTACGAAATTTCTATCGACGCTGGGTGCATAGAGTGCGATACCGCCTCTCCCACAGGCTCCCCGCTACGACCTTGCCGGGGAGAAGGGCCGCCAGCGCTTCCGCATTACGCCAGTCCTGCGGCGTTTCCACCTTATTGACGTACACCCAACCGCCGGCATAGCCCTCGGCGCGGAGCACCGCCGCTTCCAACGCGGGGGTGACCACATCGTCTTCCGCCGCGCCGCACAGGGCGGCGTAACGCTCCGGGCGGTGACAGATCTGTCGGATGGGGCGGCCAAAGCCGTCGGCTCCCACCACATAGATGGTCTGGCGGGTGTTGGGAGGGATCACCGGCTCGTGAGGGGCGTGAGCCTTCAGGGGCAGGCGCTTGGAGCCGTCGGCCTCCACCAGCACAAAGTCCGCCAGCTGCGCCAGCGTCTCAAAGGACAGCGCCGGGGCGGTCAGCTTGCCCTCCGCCGTTTCGCTGGCCACGCACACCGCACCATGGGCCGCCAGCGCGGCGGACACGGCGGCAGCGCCGCCGGACAGCAGCACGGGGTTCTGCTTCGGCCTTTGGATATGGGTGGAGGTGGTGACCACCACCGTGCCGCGGCGGCGCAGCTCCTCCGCCAGCGTACACATAAGCGTGGTCTTACCGCCGCCGCCAATGAGAGCGGTAACGCCCCGTTCCACGCCCAGCAGGGCGGAAATGTCCATTATATGTCCTCCGGCACACGCACCCAACGGGTGGGCATGCCGCCCTCAAACGTCACCTGATAGCCGGTGCCGGCCTTGCGGTACCAGTCCACCCGCAAGCCGCCGAACCACGTCATCATGAACCCGGCGATGACGCCGCCGTGGACGACGCACACCGCGTCGGTGTCCTCCGCCAGTACCGTCTCCATGGCCTTCCGGTTGCGCTGCATGGTCTGGGGCGCGCTTTCGCCGTTAGGGCAGGGGAGATGCTCGCTGTCGGTGATCCAGTGCTGGAAGGCGGGGTCGTCCTTCAGCTGGTCATAGCTGCGCATCTCGAAATCACCGAAGTCCATCTCCCGCAGCCCCGGCAGCGCCGTGTGGGGCACGTCGCCGTAGATGGCATGGAGGGTCTGCTCCGTCCGCACCAGACCGCTGGTGAAATACCGGGGCGCGGTGGGGTACTGAGCGGCGTGGGCATGCAGCTCCGCCAGAGACTCCGGCAGCACTAGGATATCCGCCGCGCCGTAATACAGGTCGCGGAGACTGCCCTCGGTCTGGCCGTGGCGTATCAAGGTCAAGATCATTTCAATTCCTCCGTTAATCCGCATAATATCCGGGTCACATGGGCCGCCTCACGGGCCAGACGCTGCACCAGCGTGCCGTGCACCTCACGCCACGTCCGCTCCGCGCCGTCCATGGGGACGATGCCGCCGCCCACCTCCCGGGTGATGACCACCGCGTTTTCAAAAAGAGGCAGGTACTGCTCCGCGTTATCGCAGCGGCGGGTCAGGGCCTCCAAGTGCCAGTAGCATTTCTTACCCGGCACCGGGTCGCCCGCCGCCAGATCGCATACGTCGGCCATGGTCAGGCCGTAATGCCGGAGCGCCCAGGTCAGCTTGCCCTGAAACGCGCCGCCGATCACCAATTCCATACTCGTCACCTCACCAAAGTCAATACCGCAAGGCCCCACAGCTCGCCCAGCGTCAGGGCGAAGCCCGACACGTCGCCGGACATGCCGCCCAGCTGCCGGTCAGCGTACCACACCGCCAGCCAATAGCCCACGGCCGCCGCCAAGGGGGCGAAGCTGCCCCACAGCGCCAGCGGCACGATGATCGCCGCCGCCATCACAAGGGCAGCAAAGACCACATAGGGGGTCTTTCGGCCGGTCATGGCGGCGTACTGGCTGGTGGTCATGGGCCGCAGCGTCAGCACCGCCAGCGCCGCGCAGGCACGACTGGCCGCCGGGATCACCAGCAGGGGCAGCAAAGGCAGCTCCTCCCGCGCCATGGCGAAGCTCCACTGGCTCAGCGCCAGCAGCACCATGGAGATCACGGCGAAGGCGCCGCAGTGGGAGTCCTTCAAAATTTCCTGCCGCCGGGGCAGGTCGCGGCGGCTCAGCACCGCGTCGCACACGTCCATGAAGCCGTCCAGATGGAGAAAGCCCGTGGCCAGCCACGGGGCAGCGGCGATCAGCAAGCCTGCCGCGCTCTGGGGCAAAAACCGCCCCACATACGCCGCCAGCAGCCACACACCGCCCACCACCAGCCCTACAAGGGGCAGGCAGCAGATCATTTTGCTGCGGGCCTTCTCGTTCCATAGCTTCAGCGGACAGGGGATGGCCAAAAACATGCCCCACGCCATGAAAAAGCCGTAGATCCAATCCTTCACAGGGGCCACGCTCCCTTCCACACACGGGGCAGTCCCGCCGCCATATCGCACACCACGTCAAATTCCGCCGCCAGAGCGCGGCACACCTGGGCAAGGCCACGGACGTAGACCTCCGTCCAGTCTTGATAGTCCTCGCCGCCCCGCCACAGGTCGTCGCAGACGCAGACGAAGTGGGCGCTGTGACGGCTGACGGCCAGCAGCTCCGCCGTCACGGTCTCCGCGGCGTTGGCGTCAAATTCCGGGCCGAACATGGCCTCGGACAAGGCTGCCGTCACGCTGTCCAGCAGCACCGCGCCGCGTTTGTCGATGTCCGGCAGGGCGGCGGTCAGGCCGGTGCTGCGCTCGATAGTCCGGAAGCCCCAGCCCTCCCGGTCGGCAATGTGCCGCAGGACACGCTGGTGATCCTCGCTGTCACGGGGCGTCATGGTGGCCCAGTAGTAGAGGGGAGCGCCCGCCGCCAGATGGCGGCACAGGCGCTGGGCGGCGGTGCTTTTGCCGCTCTTGCTGCCGCCGATCAGTAAAATTCTCATGATTTTTCCACCGTAAAGCTGTCGCCGGAGCGGATGGGCTCCAGATAGTCGTCCTGAATGGCGGCCTCGGCGAAGGTGGCCATGTTCTTCATTACGCCGCAGGCGCCCTCCAGCACCCGGAACAGCAGGGGACATCCGCTGCCCTCCCCCAGACGCATGTCCAGCGCAAGGCAGGGCGTCAGGCCCAGCGCCTGGGCCGCCCTGGCGTAGCCCAGCTCGTAGGACTGGTGGGACAGAAACAGGTAATCCGCCGCGGCAGGGCACAGATGCACGGCGCACAGAGCGGCGACGACGGAGATGTAGCCGTCCACGGCGGCGGCGATCCCCTCGTGGGCGCAGCCCAGAAACGCGCCGGTCATGGCGGCGATGTCCAGCCCGCCCACCTTGTGGAGCACGTCCAGCACGTCGTTTTTGTCGGGACGGTGCAGCGCCAAAGCGCGGCGCAGCACCTGCTTCTTCCGGTCAAAGCCCTCGTCGGTGAGGCCGCCGCCCCGGCCGGTGACAGTCTCCACCGCCGCGTCCAGCAGCACCGAGAGCACGGCGGCGCTGGTGGTGGTGTTGCCGATGCCCATTTCGCCGATGCCCAGCACCGAAATACCGTCGGCTTTCGCCTGCGCGGCGGCCTCCATGCCCACCGCCAGCGCCTGCAGCGCTTCGGCACGGGTCATGGCGGGCTCCGCCGCCATGTTGGCGGTGCCATAGCGCACCTTGCGGTTCACCACGGCGGGGCAGGGCACGTCCACGGCGATACCCACGTCGTACACCATCACATCGTCGCCGAAGGTCTGGGCCAGCGCCGACATGCCGGTCTTGCGGCGGGTCATGTTCACCGCCTGCTGCACCGTGACGGACTGGGGCGCGCAGGACACGCCCTCCGCCACCACGCCGTTGTCGGCGGCGAACACCGCCACACGGCACTTTTTCACCTCCGGGCAGACCTGGCCGGTGACGCCCGCCATGCGGACAGCCATGTCCTCCAGCTTGCCCAGACTTCCCGGCGGCTTGGCCAACTCCGCCTGACGGCGGCGAGCGGCGGTCATGGCGGCTTCATCCGCCGGGCGGATGGCCGCGATATAGGCTTGCAGTTCCTGTTCTGTCATCGTGTGATCTCCCCCAGATAGCCCTGCGCCGCCAGCCAGTCAAGAGACGGGGCGCAGTTCATGTTTTCGATGGTAAAGGTGGCGGCGGGACAGGCCGTCAGCAGGGCGTCCAGCACCTGCTCCATGGGGATATTGCCCTCGCCCAGCGGGTTGTGCAGATCCCATTCGCCGAAGTTGTTGTGGATATGGACGTGCCGCAGCCATGGGGACAGAGGGGCAATCCAGTCCAGGGGCGGCGTCTTGCTGACGGTGGTGTTGGCGTGGCCCACATCAAGGCACACCCCCAGACGGGGATCGTTTACGCCCTCCATGATGGCCGCCAGCATATCCGGGCCGTCGTCCATGACGTTTTCCAGCGCGATGGTCATGTCTTGGGGCACCTCCGGCAGAAAGTCCCGCCAGAAGCGCACCGACTGCTCCACAAACCACTCCGGAAAGTAGACGAAGGGGACGTACCCGTCGTGTATGACGATGCGGTTGATCCCCAGCCGCCGGGCCATGGCGACGGTCTGGCGGTAGCGCTTCACCGCGATGTCCCGCACCAGCGGGTCGATGGCGCAGGGATGCAGCTCGGCAAAGGGCGCGTGGAGCCACAGGCGGGCAATATCCGCCGTTTCCGCTTCCGCAGCGGACACGGCGGCGCTGTCCTCCAGCGCTGCCGCCATGCAGAAGGCCGTGACCTCGAAGCCCAGAGCATAGCGGCGGGAGAGCTGGGCAGCGGCGCTGTCGATGCCGGACAGATGGAGTTTTTCGCGCAGATGGGCGCGGTTCATGGGCAACACCTCTTTTCTGACAGTATAGCATGGTCGGGGGAAAAAGGAAAGCGGTACGTTTTGGTCAACGCACCGCCTTCGTTTATTCTCCGCCGGCGGCGTAGCCGCCGCCTACGTCCTCGCCCAGATCGCAGGTATAGACCCAGCAGATCACATCGCCGTCCTGCAAGGTGTAGCCGGAGCAGCCGTAGTTGGGGAATTCCCCGTTGACGCTGTACATCCAGCCGGACAGCTTGCCGCAGTCGAACTCGTAGAGATTGGCGATGCCCTCGATATAGGCGGTTTTATACAGGGGCGACCAGCTGGACTCCATGGAGATGCCGTTCTCCCGGCACAGGCGCTGGAGCAGGTCAAAGGCCGTCTCCCCCTCGGTGAAGGAGAGCTCCGTCTCCGGCAGGATCACGCCGTCATCGGGCACGAAGTCCGCCTTGGCGGCGTTGAGCTGGTCAAGATTGTCCAGAATGGTGGCGCAGGAGATGGAAACGGTGCAGCTGCCTGCCGTCTCTGTTTCGGCAGGGGAACCGCCGCAGGCGGTCAGCAGAGCAAGGCACAGCAGCCAGCACAAAAGAGCCGCGCTCCATGGGGTACGGTGTTTCATAGGTCGCCTCCGATGGAAGGGAGCGGCAAAGCCGCTCCCTTCGGTTGGGTTTTCAGGGGAGTTATTTTGGGGGAAATTACGCGTCCTGACGGCGCTTTCTGGCCAGCAGAGCCAGCGCGGCGGCGGACACCACCACGCCGCCCAGCCACAGGGTCAGGTGGCTGTTGTCGGCGGTGTTGCCGGACTTGACGTTCTTGCCGTCGGTCTTGCTGTCGGTCTTGCCGTCGGCGGAATCGCTGGTGGAGCCGTCGTTGGCGTTCTGCTTATCCCGCAGCTGCTGATAGCGCTTTTCGGCGGCCAGCAGGGTGTTGTAGTTGGTGACCTGCGCCTTCAGTTCGTCGTCCAGCGCGTCGTAAGCGGCGCGGGCGGCGGTGATCTTGGCCTTGCTGTCCTTGTCCAGCTTCACCTTGCCGATGGCGTCGATCTTGGCGATCACATCGTCCACGGCGGCCTTGTCGGCAGCTTCCTTCTTCAGCTGGGCCAGCTTGGCCTCGGCGTCGGTCAGGATATCCAGCTTGCTGACCAGCGCCTTCTGGGTGTCGGTCAGGGCGTCGTAAGCCTTGCGGGCAGCGTCGATCTTGGCCTTGCAGTCGTCGGTCAGGGTCACGTCGCCGATGGCGTCGATCAGGTCGTCAACCGCCTTGGCGGCGGCCTTGTCGGCGATCTCCTGTGCGCGAACGGCCAGATCGGCCAGCATCTGGGGATTGAAGGGGTTGTTGTTGGCTTTGATGGCGGCCTTCATCTCGTCAACGGTCTTGGCGATACCCAGACCGGTGACGCCGTACTTGGAGCTTTCCTTGCTGACGGTGCCGTCCAGATAGAAGCAGTTCTTCACATAGTGCGCCGCGGTCTTATCGGGGGACAGGCCGCCCAGATAGGAGGCAGCGCCGCTGGTGCCGGTAACATCACCGATGCTGTAGCAGTTGGTCAGCGTGGCGCCCGCCGTGTTGCTGAAGCCGGAGCCGCAGATGCCGCCCAGATAGCACTCATTGGCGGAGCTGCTGCGGATCGTGCCGGTGGCGTAGCAGTCGGTGATGACCGCGCCGGTGGCGGTGAAGCCCGCAATGCCGCCGGCATACTTGTTGCTGGTGACATTCACGGCGCTATAGCACCGGGTGATGGAGGCATTGTTCTGCATATTGCCCACGATGCCGCCCGCCTGCGCAAATCTAGTATTGTTGGTGCAGGTCACGCTGCCGGTGATGCCCAGCCCCGTGACGGAGGCGCCGCCCTGCAGAAAGCCGATCAGGCCCAGATTATTGTTGGTGCTGTTGATATACAGGTTGCGGATAACGTGACCCTGTCCGTCCAAGGTGCCGTAGAGCTTCTGCAGCGGTGTCCAGTCAAAGCCCGCCAGCTCAATATCGGCGGTGAGCTTGGCGCTGCTTTTACCGTCCGTGGCGGCAAACCAGGCCAGCTCCGCGGCGGTGCCGATGAGGTAGACGCCGTTGTCGTCCTTCTGGGGCTCGGTTTTGGTCGTGCCGTCCCAGGGATCGGCGCCAACGGTCTGCATGGAGGCCATGACGGTCAGAACGCCGTCCTGTACCTTGTCCGCATCGGCGCTGCCCAGCGAGAAGCTGCCGCGCTCCACCGCATAGCCGTCCTTACGCAGGGTGTACAGGTAGGTGCCGTAGCCCAGCTGGAAGTGTCCGTCTGCACCGGGCTCCATGACCTTGCCGCTGCTGTCGGTGACGGTGACGGCCACGCCGTTCAGCACGCTGCCGGCATCATCGGAGATACGCAGCGCCACGTTAAAGAACACCTTGCGGTAGACCGTGACCGCAGCGTCGGCATAGTGGTTCATGTAGTAGTTGACGGTGACGGCGTTGAAGTTGGTGCCCACGCCGGTATCGGTCATGCTATACAGGAAAGCGAAGGGATTGGCGGCAGAGTACATGAAGCCGTAGGTGTAGCCGTTGGTCAGGGTGTACTGCGCGGTGGCCGCGCCATCGGCGAAGGTCACATCCTCTGGGATGGTGACGGTGACGGTGGCGTTGTCCATCTTCTGGTACTGGCCCAGCGTACCCTCGTACTTGGTCTCACCGGCGAAATAGGTAGGCTTGAAGTTGGTGGGGTTGAAGATGCCGGAGATCTTGTTGACGGCGCGGTACATGCCCTTGAAGCTCAGCTTTACCTGATCGCCGGGCATGATATTCTCGCCGGGGTTGGAGACATTCTCAGCGGTGATGGTGACCTTGGCCACGCGCACCAGACGGTAGCTGACGCCGGTGGAGTCAGTCATCTTGAGGATAACGGTGCCGCCCTTGCCGTTGCCGATGGCGTTGAAGCCGACCAGAGGCACGGCGTAATTGCCGTCAGCGTCGGCGGAGACGGACTGGAATTTGGAAACGGTGGTCTTCATGCTGTTGTCGGTGGCAGCCAGCGCGTATTCCACGGTGACATTGCCGGTGGACGTGACAGTGAAGTTCATGGCGGGGTCTTTCTCGCCGGCCTCATAGAACCATGTGTCGTAGTTATAGTCCCAGTCCGCGGGGCGGGTAGTTGTAACGCCATCAGCCGCATTGAACGCTACCTTCGCGTCGGCGGTGCCATGGGTCACGCCGGTGCCGCCCACCACGATGACACCCACACGCTCAGGGCTGGTGGCGGGGAACAGACCGCCGTGGCTGCCGTGATTGCTGGGGTTCACGTCCACGCTGTCATAGTAGACAGTGATGATGGAATCCTGCGTACCGGGGGTAACGTCCGCCCAGTTGGCGGTGGCGTTACCGCCGTTAACGGGGCTGATCGCAGCATCGCCGGTCAGGGTGTTCCAGTGGAAGTCAGGCTCCACCATGATGTTGCCGGCGTCGGAGTTGATGAGCTGCCAGTGACGGTAGGCGCGGACACGGGTGGCACCGGTGAAGCTCTTGTAACCGCTGGGATCCAGATTGACCTGTAGGTCGGCCTCGTCACGGTTGATGGTCTGAGTACCCAGATTGCTGAAATCGTGAGAAACGCGATCCGTGGCGGCGTTCTCGGCAAAGGAGAAGGTCAGCTTGCCGCTCTCGCTCTGGCTGGCCAGCCAGCCCGCCTGGGTCACATGGGTATCGTCGCTGAGACGCCAGGTGTAGTTGCCATTGCTCTTGGAGATGAAGTAGGTGGCGGTCTTGGTGTCGCCGTTCACCGTCCAGCGTTCGGCATAGGAGGCCTCTTCATTGCCGTTGGGAGCCACTTCCGTGGTGTTGAAGTTGTTCCACTGGAAGTACAGGCCGAAGGTGGCGTCAGTGGGAACGGTGACATCCAGCGTAACGCCGGTATTGATCGTCAACGACTTGGTATCCGCGCTATAGCGGGGCTGGAACGTCTGATTAATGGTCTGGGTAAAGATATAGCCATCGATATCAGGATAGGCGTAGGAATTGTACAGGCAGGCGTTGCCGGCCGCGTACAGCACAGTGGGATAGTAAGTATAATTGCCCTTGACATAGGCATCGCCCATGGTGGTATCGCAGCCCATGATGGGGCAGTTCACGCGGATGTGATACTCATCCGCAGTGAAATAGGTATTGTCCGTCTTTCTGCTGCTGGTATAGAAGGAGACGCACTGGAGGTAGATGCTGTTGCCGCCGCCTGCGCCGCCGTCCACGTTCTTGTCGGTGGGCAGGTTCAGCGTCATACCGCCCAGCGCCACGTCATAGTCGCCGGTATCGGCGTTCTTGCCAAAGGCGCGGTAGGCATAGCGTCCGGCCGTCAGCTTGGTGTAGAATATCTGATATTTGGTGCTGTCCAGCTTGCCCATGGCGGGGTCATACTCCTCCTCGCCCTCAGGCAGGGTATCGGTGAAGTTGCTGTACAGGAACACATCCTTGAGCTCGTCGCCCAGCACCTCGTTGCCGTCGGCGTCCTTGGTGACGTTATACAGCTTGATGACGGGATAGCCGCCGGTGTAGTCCTTGCCCACGAAGAAGCTGAACTCCATGGTGGGGTTATCCTCCACGGTCAGGGTCAGCGTCCAGGTATCGGTGGAGAAGTTCTCGCCGTCGAAGGAGGCATAGAAGCGGTAGATATACGTGCCCGCCACAGTCTCGGTGAGCTGGATCAGGGTGCCGCCGAAGAGAGCCTTCTCGAACTTCTGCCTGGTGCCCCAGCTCTGGCCGTTGTCGGCGGAGCGCTCATAATAGTAGTTCTCGTAGGTGAGGCCCTCGCCGTCAAAGATCTTGCCCGCCTGCAGGTCGCTGAGCAGATAGGCGGTGCCGGTCTGGACGGTGGCGCTGGCGGTGGGGGACACGCCGTCCTTCAGCTTGGGAACGGCCACGGCAGGGGTCGTGACCTCGCCCTCGGCGGGCACAGGCTCGGCGTTCGCGTCGCCGTTGGCGGGAGCGGGGGTCTCGTCGCTCTTATCCGCGTTGGCGGGGGTGGTCTGGCCCTCGTCGGGGGTGACGGGGGTGGTGGGTTGGTCATTGCCGTCGGTTGTGACGACAGTGGGGGTAACTTCCTCCGCGAACGCCGCCACGGACAGGTTGCCCATCAGGGACAGCACCATGGTCAGCGCCAGCAGCAGAGAAAGCAGCCGTTTGCTTGTTTTCATGTGTTTTTGGTTCCTTTCTATGATTTTTCTCTATATAAAGCCTTTCGGCAGAAAGCACTCCGAGGAAAGCTCCCGCCGAAATCGTCATCGCCGACTTGACAGCGTCCCGGTGCAGGCAGGAGCTTTTCCGGACGGCCCTGGGCGTATCTGACTGATCCCAAATTGGGCTTCACAGTGACCTGTTCGCGGGGATTTGCACCCCATTCCGCCTCCGGCGCAGTACGCCGGGCGGGCCGTCCGGTATGCAGTTTTGGATGGCTGTCAGCTCACGCGGAGGCGAGCGGTGGCCGGTGCGAGGCGGGCGGCGTCGCTGCCCGCCTTGGGATCGACAGCCAGCAGGTAGTAGTCGCCGGGTTTCTCGTTGACGACGTACTGGAAAGCATCGCCGCTCTCGTCTGCCGGGATCTCCGTCAGCTGCGTCCATTGATCGTTGTAGAGGTAGACCGTCATGCCCGCGATAGACTGGAAGCTCTCGCTGCCGCCGTCGGCCACGGATTTGGTTTCGTACTTCCGGGTGTTGAAGGTCAGCGTTTCCCCGGCCTTGACGGTGTATTCGTCCTTGTCAAAGCAGGTGAACGCGCCGCCGTCGCTCCAGAAGTTCCAGTCGCTGAACAGTGCCACGTCAATGGTATCGCCGCTGCTCAGCAGAATGTAGTCCGCCGTGGCGCCCCAACCTGGCCCCATCAGGGGATATACGTGGTTGCGGTAGTACATGAGGTTTTCATCGTGGCCCCAGAAGTTCGGCATGTACATGCTGGTGGCGGAGCCGCTGATGGTCAGCGCCGGGCCGGGCCAGCTGGCCGCCTGCTTTCCCAGAATGTCATATACCTCTCGGTATCTGTCGTTCTGGCCGTCGACCACCTTTTTCGTGCCGGAGGTTACTTCCTCCGGGGTATAGCCCTTGCAGTACACGCCCAGCAGATACAGATACAGGTGCAGAACGGTAGGCCGCTCCACCACCACATTGTCGATATAGCTGCCGCCGCCTTGGCCGTTTTCGGTGTGGTAACGGTGGAATTCCTCAAGTCCCTGACTCTCCAGATCGAAGTAGGGCACCTCCACCTGCAGGTGGGCCATGGGGGTGCCGTCGACGCCCCTGATGGGCACACCGTCGTTGGAGACGGTGACGTAGACGGTCACGCTGTCGGCTTTCTCCTCGTCATAGTCGTACTGGCCGGGGTCTCCGGCGGCGCTCTTTGTAACGGTAACCGTCAGGTGATAGACTGCCTGCACCGCGCTGTCGGCGCCGCACACGGCGGTGATGGTCAGAAGATAGTCGCCTGTCTTGCTGTTGGTGAAGGACAGGTAATCGCCCTTATCGTCCGCGGCCAGCTTGGTGTGCTTGCCCAGTCCCTCGCCGGACAGCGTGTAGGTAACGCTGTCCGGGCAGGTGTCGAACACATCGCTCATGTACAGGGTATACATCCCGCCCTGCTCCACCTGTGCCGTTTCGGGCGCGGTGCTTTTTACGGTGATGGCGTGGCGGGAGGAGGGCCACTCACCCTCGGTCAGATAGCCGTACAGCGCCGCTGCGTCCGCAATATCCCGCTCGCCGTCGCCATTGATGTCCAGCCGGGCGAGGGTGGCGGGGTCGGTGATGGTGTTCTTATCGCAGCAGTACTCATACAGGTATTGCAGGTCGTACACGTCCACCGCGCCGTCGCCGTTGATATCGCCCTTCACGGCGGCTCTGGCCGGGGCGGAGGACAGAGAGGCGGTCACGCCCTTCAGGGCGGTACGGTCAACGGCTCCGGCGCTGGACGCGCTGCCCAGCAGTCTGGCCGTTCCGCCGCCGCTGGCAGCCATCGTCTGAGGGACGGCTGCGGAGGTATCGCTCTCCGGCCAGCTGCCCCTGATCAGGAAGTCGTACAGCGCCGCCGCGTCCGTGATGTTCGTCAGGCCGTCGCCGTTGACGTCCAGCCGGGCGAGGGTGGCCCTGTCGGTGATGGTGCTGTTGTCGCAGCAGTACTCATACAGGTATTGCAGGTCGTACACATCCACCGCGCCATCGCCGTTGATATCGCCCCGGTCATAGGTCTTGCCGGTGACGGAGATGGGAATGTCGGTCTTGGCCGCCCGAATCACAGGCTCGCCGTCCGCGCCGCTCTGGTACATGACGGGCACGTAGGTCAGCTCAAAGTAGCCGTCGTCCGCTGCGGTGAGGGTATCGCTGTTGTAGGTGAAATACGTCACCTTGACGCCGTTGATGGTGCGGCTGACCGGCAGAACGCGGCTCTCGCCGTTGGCGTAATAGACGGTCAGCTCCATGCCGGCGGGGTCGAAGGCCTCGCCCTCGTTGTAGCTCATTTTATCCGGCAGCTGCGTCACCTCCACCTTATCGACGGTGCTGGTCAGCGCCATCAGATAGGCGGAGTCGTTCTTGAAGAACACCGTGCCCTTGCTGTCGGCAATGGGAGAGCAGATGGCGTACTGCGCCTGATCGTTGGCGGGGGTGAACAGGGCGTAGGCAGTCTCCACCGTGCGGGTGCTGCCGCCCTCCTGATAGGTCTCGGTGGTGGTTTTGCCGGGAGCCGTTCCCGTATCCTCCAGCAGCCGCAATGTGCCGGGGGTGAAGTTGTCAAAGAAGTAGACGCTGGGGTATTCATAGGCGGTGGTCAGCAATCCGGAGGTCTGGGGATAGCCCTTGGTGGGCACGCTGTAGAGCACACTCATGGAATCCAGATCCACCACGGTGATGTTGTGGCCGGTATACGCGCCGAACTGGGACGTGCCGGACACGCCGATATAGGCCCGGCCCTTATACAGCACCGGCGTACAGGTGCTCATGGCCGGTGTTTTCTCGCTGCCGCTGCCGTTGCTGAGGGCGCAGAAGCGCGTATCCGTGATCTTCCAGCCGTCCGCCGTCTGCGTCACGGCGGCGGAGTAGAGATACCCTCCCTTGGAGGTGAAGTAGAAGCGTCCGTCCCCGTCTCTGGCGATGGAGCTGCGCACGTCGCCCCGCAGGCCGTCCCAGCGATCCAGTTCTTCACCGGTGGAGGGGTCAAGGCACAGCAGCGCGCCGGTGGAGCTGGAGGATCGATCCTGTCCATCGTCGGCGCCCACCAGCAGATAGTTATCGCAGACATACGCGCCCGCCCAGTAGAAGCCGCCCATACGGGTATACGTCCAGCGGGCCAGCTTTTTCTCGCTGCCGCTGGTGGGATCCTCGTCGGTGGCGGACAGGCAGACGAAATTGGCGTTCTCCTGCTCCTGATTCCAGAAGCCGGTATACACATAGCCGTCATGGTAGGTCAGGGGACAGTTGGGCTGGCCGCCCAGCGCGTCCTGATAGATCCACAGGGACTCCAGCGTGGCGGCGTCAAAGGCCTGCACCGTGCCGCTGCTGAGGGCCACGAACAGCATGCCGCAGTCGGGGCCGTAGGTGGCGGAGGTGATGGCGAAGCTGGAGGTATCGCACATGGCGCCGGTGGCCACCACCGTACCGGTGACGGATTCCACCTTGTACAGCGTCCTGCCGCTGTAGACGATCAGGAACTCCACGCCGCCCTCCTCGATAAGAATGGGGCAGCCCAGCGCGGAGGTGCTGTAGCCGTCGCCCAGCTTATTGGCCCAGCTGAGCACGGCGGTATCGCTGGAGGTGGGGGTCTTGGCGTTCACCACGCCGTTGGCGTTGTCATTGCCCCGGAAGGAGGGCCAGCTGGAGGTGACGCCTGCGCCGTGGCTGGAGACGGGAGCCGCGGCCAGCGAAATGACGATCTCCTCCGCCTTGCCGGCGGCGATCTCCTGCGTGTCGCCCACATAGCCGGAGCAGGTGGCCACGCAGGTGTAGGTCAGGCCCTCCACCAGCGAGAACGTGCCGTCGTCATTGGGCCAGACGCGGGAACCGCTGCGCATTTCGTACACGGCGGCCAGCGCGCCGTCAATGGTTTGTTTGGTGTCCTTATCCTGAATAGTGACGGTGGTGTCAATAGGCGCGCCCTTTTTCAGCGTCAGGGTATAGGCGCGGGCCTGATGCCCCTCCGCGGTGCAGGCGGTCAGGGTAAAGGTCTCCTGCTTTTTCGTCTCGTCCAGCGGCAGGGTGACGGTAACGGTCTCCGCCGTTTCCCCGGTCTCCGGATCCACCTTCGGCGCGTAGATCTGGTCGCCGTTTACCTGCACGCTGTAGCCCGTGACGAAGGGTGTCACCGTCAGCACCGCCTCCTGGGCGGAGCCGAGGACGGTGGTCTGATAGTCATACTGCTTCCAGTAGAAGCCGTCGTCGTCGGCGACCTCGCCCTTGATCACCGGATAGTACGCCGTCTCCATGCCGTCCACCGACAGCGACATGTCCGCCAGTGTCAGCACTCTGGCGAAATCCACCAGATAGTCCTGCTCAAAGGTGACCTTCTTCTCGCTGTCCTCCCGGGAGACGAGGAGGGTGAAGCGGAAGGCTTCCGGCCCCGTCTTTGCCAGACTGGACGCGAATGTGCCGGAGGTTCTCCCGCTGGGCACGTTCGTATCCTTGCCATCGGTACGCGGCACGCGGATCTTGCAGCCCTTGTCCTGAACGGCGACAGCCCAGACGTATACGCTGTTGTTCCGGTCGTCCATCTGCGAAGTATAGACGTGGGTGCCGGCACGGAACTGTTCCGCGGGCAGATACACGCTGGAGGTGCCGACGGCGCTGGCCGCCAGCTTCAGGCTGGTCAGGTAGTCGTCCGTCTCCGGCGTGACAGCCGTGATGGTCAGGGACGTGTCGCCCTCCTTGGGAGCGGCGAAAATGCCCTTGGCGTGGTAGTACTCGTTCTTTGTGGCGATGTAGGTATAGCTGCTGTCGCCGGGGGTCAGGGGATAGGTGCCGTCGGCGTCCACGCCGATCTCCGCACCGGCGGCGTTGAAGATGCGCACCGTCACGTCATCATCGTGCTTTACCGTCAGGGGGACGGCGGCCTTTCTGGTGACGGTGAGGGTATAGGTGGTGGTTCGTCCGCTCTCCGGCATGGTGACGGCGATGGTGGCCGTGGTGTCGCTGTCTTCCGCCAGTGGAAGGGTATACGTGCCGTCCCCGTCAAGCTGACCGCCGTTCACCGTAACGGTATAGCTGCTGTTCCGGGCAGGCCGCAGCACCACCGATTCCGTGGTGACCACGCAGGCGTATTCCGTGGTGGTGCCGGAGAAGTCCAGCTTTTGGTCAACGCCGCCCGCCATCACGCTGAGACCGTAGAGGGTAGGGGTGCGCTCCAGCGTCAGCTCCCACGCCTGATACATGGTATAGCCGTCCATATCGGTGCGGGCCTCCAGACGCAGGGCGCTGCCCTGTGTACCGGCGGTCAGCACGTCCGCCAGCGCCTGATGGGTGGATTCCCAGCTGCGGCTCTTGTCGACCTTCTTGCCGTTGACGTCGGTATACATGGCGCAGAGGGTAACCTTGCTGCCGTTCCACTGGTAGGTCTTGCTCTCCAGATCAGCGCCGGGCACACCGTACAGGTACAGCCCGCCGGTGGTACCCACCGCGTCGGGTACCAGCGCCACCGTTCCGTTCTGCTCCATGGGATAGCGGTTTTCCGCCGCGTCGCCGCCGTTGACTGACCGCAGCACCGGCTGAGCCATCCACGCCACGCCCTGAGGAACGCACAGGGTCGTCAGCGTCTCGTCCGCCACGGTCACGCTGCCGTCCTCCGCCACCGTCATGACACCGGACGCGCCGTTCAGGCCGGAGGTCAGGGTGAAGGTATAGCTGCCCGCCGCCAGCGCGGGGTGTTCGTTGGTAAAGGTCTTTTCGTTGCCGTAGGGATCCGCCGCCGTGAAGGTGTAGTCCGTCAGCAGCTGGCCGGTAAGACCCAGAAACCGCACGTTCAGCGGCTTGGTCTCCGCGTTTTCGTACTGCGTATAGGCCTCCATCCGCTCCGTCAGCGCCGTGGACAGCGCCGTCAGCTCGTCGGCGGTCTTTTTCACCGTCAGCGCCTTGGCGGCGGCGTCATACTCCTGCCGGGCGAACTTCTGCATCTGGGGCTTTTCCGCCTCCTGCCACGCCAGCATGGCGCGGCCCAGCGCGCACAGCGCCGAGGCGGTCTCCTCGTTCAGCGTGTCATAGGCGGTCAGGAACAGGAACGCGCCCACGCTGTCGGCGCGCTGCTCCAGATCAAAGCTGCCCTTGTCGTCGCTGCGGGAATAGTTGGCCGACACGCCGTCGATGGCGGTGACGAAGCCGTTGACCGTTTCCAGCCCGTCGAAGGTGTGGGGCGTTTCCTCACGGTTCTGCAGCGCCAGCAGCGCCTCGCGCACCGTCTGGTTCGGCTGATAGGGAACGCGCTCCGGCGCGATGAGCACCTCCACATTGGTGGCGGCAAACAGCAGGAAGCTGTTAGCGTCCGTCAGCTCCGTGTCGGCACTCTCCGCCGCAGGCTGGACTTCCGCCGGGGTGGTTTCCTCCGCGGCGGACGGCTCCTCCGCCGTCTGTTCCGTCAGGGTCTGCTCTGTGATCGCCGGGGACGGCTGGACGGCCCACGCGGTGGTGGGCAGCAGGCTCAGGGTCATGACCAGCGCCATGAAAAGCGATACGATCCGTTTTTTCACTCCGCTCTTCCTCCTTAATACATGCATAGGATCCATTTCTGATACAGCTTCTGCCAGGGCTTCAGCTTCCGGCGGAAGCACCGCAGCGTGTCGTCGGCAAAGTACCGCATCTGGCTGCGCTGGGTCTCGGTGATGGGGTGGGAACTGTAGCGGGCCTCGGCATTCAGCCAGACCAGCGCCGGGAAGTCCACCGGCTTTCCCGCCCAGTCCGACACGGCCTTGTCCTGCTGAAGCAGCGAGCCGTTTTCACGGGGCAGGACGCCGTGCCACATCAGCTCCATGGCGTAGGCGAACAGGGCCGCGGTGGCGGCGGCGCGGTCAGCGCCGTCAAAGGCGGCGGCGCGGCGTTTGCACGTCCGGTGGCGGCGCAGCACCACAAACAGGATGGCCGCCAGCAGCGCCAGCGCCAGCAGGAGCAGCAGCCACCGGCCCACATGCAGCCGGGACAGGCTGCTGCGGAGGGTGGAGGAAAGCTCCTTCCAGATGGTGATGACCTGAGACTGATCGGCGGTCTGATCGGGTATTTCCACGGTGCTGTGGCGCACCGTACTGTTCTGATTTCCGCCGCCGTCCTGCGCCTGGGCGCCGGTCAGGTCGGCGTCGTTATCCGGCTGGAACCAGCGCCAGTCGGACTCCGCCATCACGTTCAGGTAGGGGGTGGCCGTTTCAAAGGGGATCCAGCCCACGCCGTCCTCGTAGTACTCCGCCCAGGCGTGGGCGTCGTCGGCGGTCAGGGTCAGGGTAGTCTCGCCGGTCTTGCCGGACACCATGTCCGGCGTGATGAGATAGCCCTCCACATACCGGGCGGGGATACCGTAGTACCGCAGCATCATCACCGCCGTCGTGGCGTACTGCACGGCGCTGCCCCGGCCGGTCTCCTGCAGGAAGCTGCTGACGGGGTCGGCGTCCTCCGGCAGCGCAACGGGGGACTCGTCATACTCCACCATTTCCGCGAGACAGGAGCGGATGCGGCTCTTGGCCTCGTAGGAGGTGATGGAGGCGGGCGCTTTGCCCAGAAAACCCGTCAGCGTTTTTTGGGTGTCCTCCGGAATGGTCAGGTAGTTGTCATAGACCAGCTGGCGATAGACGGTCTCCTGTGCCAGATAGTTCTTCAATTGGGGATCCTCCAGATGCTGGCTCAGCACATCCAGCAGCTCATAGGCCCGGGCGGTCAGGTTGCCGGAGGTGGTGTAGGCGTAGTGCTTTTCCCCTTCCGGCAGGGTATCTCGCAGCTGATAGGGGTCGCACACGCCGCTGTCCGACAGCTCGTAGGGCAGCAGGGCGAAGCGGCGGCACGCACCGGAGACGTCGAGCTGCACGTCAATCTGCGGCGTGTCCAGCTTCAGCAGCGCCGCCAGCTGGCTCAGCTGGGTCTGGGAGAAGAAATCGGCGCTTTGCAGCCAATATACGTCGTTGGCCTGGTGGGACAGCTCCCCCGCGTCCAGCGCCGTCCATCCGTCGCGGGTATAGCGCTGGCCGATGAAGCCCCGCAGATACAGGGACTCCGGCCGGGACAAGGTCACCTCCAGCATGGGAGTATCGGAAAAATCCACACCGGCGGAGAAATCGCCCTCCGGCATGGCCTGAGCTTCGTTTTCATAGCGCAGGGCGTGAACCGCCTTGCGGACGGTCTCGCCGGCGGATGTCGTATTCCACGACGCGCCCAGCCCCGTGATGACCGTGACGCCCACGGTCAGCGCCGCCAGCAGTACCGCCAGCGCCGCCGTCCACAAGGACACGGCGGGGGAGCGGCGGCAGCTTCTCCGGCTGCCCAGACACAGCAGCGCCGCGCCCAGACACAGCAGCGCCAGCCACCACGCGCCGTCGGCGCTGCCGCTGACAGCGGCCAGCGTCACGCCTGCCGCCGCCAGTACGATGTTGACCGCAGGCGCGTACACCGCCAGACTGCCCAGCAGCGCACCCAGCACGATACAAGCGGGGAGCGCCGCCCACAGGGTGGAGGTATCCTCGCAGGCCAGCGGCAGATGGATGCGGCCCGTCAGTGACTGGACATAGGCCAGCACGCCGTTGAAAAGGCCTGCGGCGCTGTCCCGCGCCTGGGGAAGCAGCAGGCACCACGCGGCGGCAGCCAGCGCCAGCAGCGCAGGAAGCCACTGCCGCCAGCCACGGCTCATGGCGCACCATACGGCCAATGCCAGCGCCGCCGCGCCTGCCGCCATGGCGGGCCACAGGGTGCTCCAGCCGAAAAGGGCGCACAGCGTGCCCAGCACGCCGCCGTAGACCAACAGCGCCGCGAGACTTCGCTCCGCAACAGCCAGCGGCACAGATGCAGTTGTCTCCCGAACCGGCGTCAGGCGCAGGGCGGGGGTGGTTTCGTTCTTCAAAGGGAGTACCTCGTGATAAGTGGGATTCTATTGGTAATGGGTATATAACACGCATTTCCAAGGCTCCCCTTGTTGCAAGGGGAGGCTTTTGGTTTTGCTTCCGTTTAATACAAATCGATCTCGTACAAAGCCGCTTCCGCGTCGGGGGAGAAGCAATAGCCCCGGCCGGGGAAATCCTGCGGCAGCTCCGCTGCGCAGAACAGCCCAACCAGCTCCGCCGGGTCGCAGACACGCTCCAGCGCGGGACAGCCTCCGGCCGAGACGAACACCGTCTTGCCATTGGCCCGGCCATACTGGCGGAGATACAGCTCCGCCACGCTCTCCAGCGTGGAGGACGCCGGTGCGCTCAGCAGCTTGGGCAGCATATCGTACAGGGCGCTTTCGTCCTCCAGCTCATACAGGGCACAGTCCTGTCCGGCGGCGTCGTTCCACGCCACGCAGCACCGGACGCCCTGCCGCAGCAGCTCACGGGCCAGCGAGATCACCATTTCCGCCATGGCGCTGGCCTGTTGGGGCGCTTCGCTTTCGGCGCGGCGCTCCCACAGCAGCAGAACACTGCGCTCCAGCGGCAGACCGGGGTCGCGGACTACCAGCCGATCCAGCTTGCTGCTGAGCTTCCAGTGGATCTGCTTGGCGCTGTCGCCGGGGACATAGTCCCGCAGCTGGAAGGTATCGGCAAAATCGTAGCCGGGGCGCTCCTGGGAATAGCTGTCGCTGTCGTCGCTGACGCCGGTGCGCAGGGGCAGATTCAGCCGCAGCTCCATCAGATCCGGCTCCACCGGGAACTCCCGGCGCTCCGCCGGGGGAGCGGAGAAGCCCACCAGACCCAGCAGGTCGCAGACGCGGGTTTTTTCCACGCTGAAGCGGTACACGCCGCACAGGGGATCGTCCAGCGTGACGGCGCTCTCGCCGCCGCGCTTTGGCGGGGCGGACAGAGCCAGCGCCGCCGTGGCGGTCTGTCCGGTCAGCAGATTCTCCGTCCGCAGCCACACCCGGACACAGGGCAGCGGCAGCGCCGAAGCGTTCTCCACCCGCACCGTCAGGGGACAGGCGTGATGGGCCACGCCGGTTTGCGGCGCGTCCAGCGTCACGGTGACGCGGCGGCGGGCCAGAAGCGCCAGCACGATACCGCACAGGGCGATCACCACCAGCGCCGCGCCCACGGCCAGCGCCGCCGCGGCCCCGGTCAGCACGTACCACAGCGCGGCACAGGCCAGACACACCAGCCACACAAGCAAAGCCGTCATGGTCACTTCTCCTGCACCTGGGGCATTTTCACGGTTTTCACGATCTCCGCCGTCACGTCGGCGGCCGATGCGGTGTTCAGATCGTAGATATCCTCCGGCCGCAACGCTGCCATCAGGCGCAGCGCCATGGCGTCATACTTCCGCTGCTCCTCCTGCCGCTGTGCTTCCTGCCGCTGTTTGCTGCCGTCCAGATCCGCCTGCTCCACGGCGCTGAGCATTTCCGTGACCCACTGGCGATCCTCCGGGAAATCGGCGTGGTATTCGCCTGTGCTGTCCAGAAACACCAGTCCCAGCAGCGTATCGCCCTGATACCGGGTCACCGCGTACTCCCTGATGGGGAGACGCATCTGACTGTCCAGCGCCAGCATATCCACGGGAGACGCCTTTTCCGGCTCCCGCATCGTCAGCGCGCCGTCCAGCCGATACCAGTCCGCCCGGTTTTCTCCCGTCTCGTACTGCCACACCTGCGCAAAGCCGGTCAGCACACAGCCGTTATAACCCGCCGGATCGTCCGCCCATTTTGCCAGCAGCGCCTGCAATTTCCCATCCACCTGAGACTGGAAGGTCTCATAGGCGGACTGGTCGATACGGGTGCTGCCGTCCCGGCTGCAGCGCACCAACTCGTACAGGTCACTGTCGTTGAAATAGGCCGTCCGCTGGCAGCTCTCCCGCGCGGAAAGCCGCTCGGACTGGACGACCACCACATTCTCCGCCAGACCGCAGCTGAGACGGAGAACGTCGGCGGGAACCGACACCGTGACTTCCCACTGACAGCCGGACACGCTGTAGCCCAGATCGTAGCAGGCCTCGGATTCCGTGATCTCGTGTGTCGCCGCGTTATTCAGCGCCTTCCACATCTGCTCCGGGCTTGCGGCAGATCGGAAGAGCACACTGGCCGCCGCAAAGGGCAACCTTTGTCACCTCGTCCTCCTGCAGAGCGGCCATAAAGGCCGCCGTGGGGCTGAGATTCGGGTCTACCGCCGGTTCATCTATCTGTTCCGGCTGCGCTGCGCCGTTCGCGCCGCAGCCAGCCAGCAACGCCAGCAGCAAAGCCGCCAGCAGCGCTATTCCTTTCTTTCTCATAAGGCGTCCTCCATAGCGGCCAGCATGTCGTTGGCCCACTCCCAGTCCTCGTCAAACAGCGTCCAATAGAGATCGTCATATGACATGAACACCAGCCCCAGGAAGGCATCATCCTTATACCGGGCCACTACCTTTCCCGCGTCGTTGAAGCCCTGCATCCGCAGCTGGCTGTCCAGATATACGCCGCCTGCCCAGCCGATCTCCAGCGGCTTATCGGGGATCAGGGCATAGTCGAACTGGTACACCTCCGCCCGGTTGCCGTCCTCGGTGGCGTACTGCCACAGCTTGGTGAAGCGGGTCAGCTGATAGGCGTGGAATTCGCCGGGGTTCGTGGCGTAGGTGTCCAGCGTCCGCTGCATCCTCGCGTCCAGCTCCGACTTGAATGCGGCATAGGCCGCCTGATCGACCACCTCGTCATAGTCCCGGCAGTGGCGCACCAGATCGTAGAGCGTTTCATCCTCGAAATATCCCTCGTCACGGGCAGAGGCGTCATAGGAAGCGACCAGAACCACATTCTCCGTCAGGCCGCAGCGAACGTCCATCTTGTGTTCGTACATATCGATCTGCCAGAAAAGGTACGAGTCTCCCATTTGCGCCTGCCCTCCGGTAACGGGATGCTCCGCCGCGCCGTGCAGGGCGTCCGCCAGCTGCTCCGCCGTTACGTTGGGATAGTAGAGACTCCCGATATCCTCCGGGCGGATGGCGGCCATCCGCTCCGCAACGGCAGGCGTCTCCTCGCGGCACTGGCTCACCAGTTGATAAAGCGCATGGCAGCGGAAGTACGCGATGCTGCCCTCCGGGTGAGGATACGAGGAAGAATACAGGACAGAGGTATCTATCACCTGCACGATGTCCAGCGTCTTGTCCCAGGAGAGCCCCAGGTCGGGGCTGCCGCTGACGGGGATGATGACGCACCAGCCATCCTCCTGTCCGTAGCCCGCCGCTTCCGCTTCTTCCTTTGTGATCTCGCAGAACACGGCATCATGCAGAGCCGTTACCAGCTGCTCCACGGTGATTTGGGGGTATTGATCGATGAATCCATCATCGATCTTCTCCGCTGTGATCTCCGCCATGGCGGCGGCCACAGTGCCCGGCTCCGGCTGCGCTGCACTGTCCGCGCCGCAGCCGGTCAACACCAACAGCAGCAACAATGCCGCCAGCAAGGCTTTTCCTTTCTTTCTCATACCGTCCTCCTTACCGCTGAACGGAGCGCACGCCGTTGTCTACAATGCGCCATCTGCCGTCGTTATATTGGGTGAGATAGAAAAATTCTGTGATGGTGCCGCTGTCCAGGAAGGTCTTTGTGCCGTCGTACTGGGCCTCATACACCGCCTTGACCGTCACAAAGTGGTCGGCCAGCAGTTCATTCGTCCAGCCGCGGGATCGGGCCAGATCGCCGTCGCTGTACATTTCCACGATCCGGGCCGTCTCCGTCTCGTCAAGAGCGGCGGAGATCACGCGGGTGCTGAGGGTGGCGGGCTTTTGGGCGTCCGCCTCGATGGCCTTGCGCACCACCTCCACCGGGTCGGCGGCAGGCTCCTGAAGCCAGCCCTCAAACTGATTAAAGAGCAGCACAGGGAAGTGGTCCCGGCCAATCGAGGAATTGAGCGTGATCTCATAAGGCCCGCTGCCCGGCGTCAGTTCAACAGTACCGCCGAAAGGATCGTAATACTTCCAGTTGGCGTGGGGTACGCCGTTGCTGTCGTTCTCCGCGCCGCCGGACACCACCGTGAAGGTAGCGCCGGGACACACCACAAAGTAGTTGTTTTCAAAGACCTGCGTTTCATCCTCCCGCACGAGACCTTTGCCGGTGTAGTACACGTCCGTCACCTCCAGCGTCAGATCCTCATAGGTGAAAGTCTGGGTGGTCAGCACCGCCCTGCTGGGCAGCGTCTCCAACCGGTCGGCAGGAATAATCTCCACCTCCGGCGTAGTTACCTCCGGAAATGTGCTGTGAGCCCGGTAGAAATCGTTCTGCCGCACCAGCTCATAAAAATCGTGATCCCGGAAATAGGCAACGGGCTGCGTTGCCGCTGATGAAAAAGTAGGCACCTGCTCTGGGGAGTAATCTATCACACGCACGATATCCGCAGGAATAGTGCTGCAGGTTAATACCAGCTCGTCGCCGTTCTCCACAGAGAGCGATATTTGATACCAGAGATTTTCCCCCTCGATGTGATCGGCCTGCTCCGCCTTTTGGAAGTCCTCCTCCGTGATCTCGTAGGCGGCGGCGCGGTTGATGGCTTTTACCATCTCTTCCCAGTCGATATCGGGATAGCTGTTGAAGCATTCTTTGCTCAAATCGCTGGTGGTCAGCTTCGCCATCATGGCGGCGATGGAGCCCAGATTGCCGGATAGTTCCTCCTTCTTCGCTCCCGTAAAGGTGCAGCCTACGCACAGCGCCGCCGCCAGCACCAAAGCAATAGCGGCCAGCGCCGCCGTCTGGGGCTTTTTCGCCAGCAGGACGATCCGCTCGTGGAGACTGGTCTTGCCGCCGTCCATGGTGGTGGCCGTCAGCAGCACATAGGCGCCGGGGCCGCAGGCCATACGGATCAGCGTGCGGCCATAGGCGGCCCGCTCGCTCTCACCCAATGCGCGGATGGTGGCCTCGTCACAGGCCAGCTCCCCATCCTGACGGGACAGCTTAGCCGCCCACCACACCAGAGGGTTCCACCAGTGCAGCGCCAGACACACTGCCCGCAGCAGCGCCCACACATGGTCGCCATGGCGGAAATGGGTGGTTTCGTGGGCCACCACGTGGCGCAGCAGCACCGGATCGTCCGCCGTGGCCTGCGTCACATAGATGGCGGGCCGGAACAGGCCGAACAGACAGGGCACCGCCCGCTCCTCCGCCACATAGACGGGAAGTGCCGCACCCTCCACCGCCAAGGGGCGGCGGCTCTTCCGTAGCCTTCCGGCAAAGCGGAGATTGGCGCTCAGGAACAGCAGCAGCGTCGCCGCCGCGCCGCACCGCCACACCGGCAGCAGGAGCTTGCGCAGGGTCAGGGCGCTCTCCATACGGCTGAACTGGTCGTTTGTGACGCTGGGCGCCACCGTCACCGGCGTGTCCGGCATCAGCGGCCCGGCGGGATAGCCCTCCACCGAACCGTCATGCGCCTGCCAGATGGTATCCACCTCCCGGACGCTTTCTACCGCCTGTACCACCGGGGCGCGCTCCACCACCGACATGACGCTGATATCCGTGCTGCCGAAGCTGACGGGGAGCAGCAGCCGCGCCAGCACCAGCAACCACAGGGCGTATTGCAGCCGCAGGCTGATCCGTCCCCGCAGCAGATACCGCAGGGCGATCACCGCAAGGATCAGGATACACGAGGATACCACCCATTCAATCATGCTCTTCCTCCATTTCCCGCAAAATGGCGTACAGCTTGTCGATCTCCTCCTGAGACAGCGTCTGCTTCTTTACCAGCGAGCTGACCAGCAGGCTGACGCTGCCCTGATACACCCGCTCCAGCAGGTGCTCCGTCTCCTGCACCGCCGCGTCCTCACGGGCTACCTGCGGCCGGTAGTGCTTCATGCCGCCCTCGCTGACGGCGCTGACCGCGCCCTTGTCCTCCAGCCGCCGCAGCAGCGTCAGGGTGGTACTGCGGCTCCAGCCGGTGGTTTTTCCCAGCGCGTCGATGATCTCCCGTCCCGTCCGCAGCGCGGACGTCCACAGGCATTCCATCACCTGCCATTCCGCCTCCGTCAGACCCATGTGTGCCATATTCTCACCTCCTGCTGTTTACATCTGTAATCACACTGTAGCATATTGGTTTACGTTTGTCAACAGGTCGGAGGAAAAATTTCTCCCTTTGTTAGCCTCCCCTGTGTAAGGGGAGGTGGCAAAAATCTTTGATTTTTGACGGAGGGGGTG
>ENA-OVGC01000911-OVGC01000911.1-human-gut-metagenome-genome-assembly--contig:-NODE-911-length-25225-cov-6.379658_pt1 | contig 25225 bp, 14 predicted proteins | sample MGYA00237768_ERZ505415 | MGnify/ENA primary metagenome ERZ505415 (study PRJEB26158, sample SAMN06016382) | human gut metagenome | biome: human gut; feature: ankylosing spondylitis patient; material...
CAAACACGCTGGCCATGATACCCTCGCCGCGGGTATCGGTCAGGAACTCGTTGCGGTAGCCGAACAGTCCCCGGCTGGGGACGAGGAACTCGATCTTCATGCGGCTGCCGATGGGGGTCATCTCCTGCATATCGGCCTTCCGCGTGCCCAGCTTCTCGATGACCGCACCCACGCTCTCGGCAGGCACGTCCACCACCAGGCGCTCGATAGGCTCACACTTTTTGCCGTCGATGGTCTGATACAGCACGCGGGGCGGCGACACCTGAAATTCGTAGCCCTCGCGGCGCATGGTCTCGATGAGGATGGACAGGCTCATCTCGCCGCGGCCCGCCACGTTGAATGCGTCCATTGCACCCTCGATCTCACTGACCCGCAGAGACACGTCCTTCAGCGTCTCCCGGAACAGCCGGTCGCGAAGCTGACGGCTGGTGACGAACTTGCCCTCCCGGCCCGCAAAGGGGCTGTCGTTGACGGAGAAGGTCATCTCCACCGTGGGGGCGCTGATCTTCACGAAGGGCAGCGGCTCAACACAGTCCGGCGCGCAGATGGTGTCGCCGATGGTGATGTCGCCGATGCCGCTGAGGGCGATAATATTGCCCGCCGTGGCCTCGGTGACAGGCACCTTGCCCAGTCCCGCAAACTGGTACATGCTGACGGCCTTGGCCTTCTTGGCCGGCGCGTCCGGATCGTGGTAGTTGCACACCGCGATCTCCTGGTTCTGCTTCAGCACGCCCCGCTCGATGCGGCCAATGGCGATACGGCCCACGAAATCGTTGTAGTCGATGGAGCTGACCAACATCTGGAACGGCTGGTCCAGGTCGGCCTCCGGCGCAGGGATATAGTCCAGAATGGTGTCGAACAGCGGCTTCAGGTCCGTGCCCACCACGTCGGGGGAATAGCTGGCCGTACCGTTACGGGCGGAGCAGAACAGCATGGGGCTGTCCAGCTGCTCGTCGGTGGCGTCCAGGTCCAGCAGCAGCTCCAGCACCTCGTCGATGACCTCGTGGATACGCTGGTCGGGCCGGTCGATCTTGTTGATGACCACGATGACCCGGTGGCCCAGCTCCAGCGCACGGCTCAGCACGAAGCGGGTCTGAGGCATCGGCCCTTCGGCGGCATCCACCAGCAGGATGACGCCGTTGACCATCTTCAGGATGCGCTCCACCTCGCCGCCGAAGTCGGCGTGGCCCGGGGTGTCAACGATGTTGATCTTGGTGTCGCCGTACTGGATGGCGGTGTTCTTGGCCAGGATGGTGATGCCGCGCTCCCGCTCCAGGTCGTTGGAGTCCATCACGCGCTCCACCGTCTCCTGGTTCTCGCGGTACACGCCGCCCTGCTTCAGCATCTGATCCACCAGCGTGGTCTTGCCGTGGTCAACGTGGGCGATAATGGCGACGTTTCTCAATTTCTCGTTCTGCAAAGGTAAAAACCCCTTTCTCTCGGGTATAATTTCATTAACCTTGCTATTATATGCCCTTGTTTCTCTGATTGCAAGGGGTTTCACCAACTTTTTTATGCTTTTCCGTTGACAAATGTGCGCCTGATGGAGTAAAATACAGTTTGCGTATGTCTCCGTACCTCAGTTGTATAGAGTGACCGCCTCCTAAGAGAACGGACATCAATTACCAATGGCACCAATTCCCTTACAATTTTACAATACGCGTCTGTAGCTCAGTTGGATAGAGCGCGAGCCTCCTAAGCCCGAGGCCCCCGGTTCGAGCCCGGGCAGGCGTACCAAAAACGCTGTAATCTCAACGGATTGCGGCGTTTTTTCTCTTTTGAGGGTGATATACCGATGATAGCAGCAGCGCCCGAAATTCTGCCGCCATACCTTGTTTGGCACCACTTGTTTATATCGAACCGATTTTTGCATTTTTCACTATTTGGCACCACCTTGGCACCGCGGCACAAAACGCTCATTTGCAACTCTGGTTCGATATGAGTGATGTGAGCACACTCAAAAGTTCAGGGGATTGCTGAAGCTGCGCGATAATGCTCTGCACGTCCAATACAGGCTGCGGTTCAGCGGGTGCTTTCACACTGCGTAAATCTGGGTTTGCGTAAAACGCACTTTCAAACTTCTGTGCATTGACCTTGCGGTCTTCATCGAGAATGTGAGCGTATACCTTTGTGACCATATCAGCCTGTGAATGCCCCGTGTCGCCCTGTGTGGCTTTAATGTCGCCATGGTTAAGTTTCAGCTTATAAGTTGTGCTGGAATGACGGAGAGAATGAAACACGACATTAGGAAGATTGGCGTCCCGCTTTAATCTCCGGAAAGCATTGGAGATAACCGTTTCCTCGCAGGGGCGTCCGTTTGGAAGCGCTACAACGAGATTGTAGTCAAGGTACTCATCGCCCAGAAACTCTTTTTGCTTATTCTGAGAATCCTTCCATTCCCGCAGAATGTAAGCGACTGTTTTGGGCATCCACACCTTGCGAACACTGCTTTCTGTCTTAGGCGTTTTCAGCACGATCACCGTGCTGGCATTTTCCAAATACATGGTTCGAGGAAATTTTTTGATGATTTCTTCTTCCCCCAAAACAGCAAGCGAGGATTCTTTTACACGAGCTAACTCTTTTTCCACGCACAGATAAGCGTTGTCGTTGGCAATATCCACATCGGAAATGTGGATATTATCCCAAGTCAGGCCGACGATTTCTCCGATCCGCAGCGAGCAGGCGAAAGATAGATTGATAGCAACATAGAGCCGCCCATCTTTGCATTCATCCAGCGCTTTTCGGATCGTAGCTGCGTCCCAAATCTCACGAGGCTTGCGTTTGACTTTTGGCAGCGTTGTGTTATCGAAGGGGTTCTTTGCGACGATGTCCCAGCGCACAGCCTGTTTGAAGGCACATCGAAGGAGTTTATTGATACGCTCAATATTGGCAGGCGTCATATACTCCGTTTTGCTGTATCGGTTCTTAAAAACAGGGCATTTCGTCCTTTGTAATGTTGTAATAAAACGATCCGCTGCAATAGTTGTCACATCCTGCATCAGTACGTTGCCAAGTAGGGGATTAATATAATTGCGGATCAACCCTGTATTTGCTTCATAGGTGCTGGGGCTCCATTTTTTCACTCCATACAAACTCACAAAGTCATCAAGGAAGGCAGAAACGCTCGTCTTATTGGGAGATATAAAGGTGCGGTTTCCTTGTTTATATTCAATCTCCGCCTTACGGTGTTTTGCTTCCGTTTCCGTATCGAAGGATTCCCATTTCTGTTTCTTTTCTCCGCATTCATTTAAGTAGTAATATACGACATGATATTTGCCTCTACGTCTTTTGATAGATGCCATAATAAACCTCCTACAGCGTCTGTTTATCCAGCCAATCATCAAAGGACACTTTGGAAACTCTGATGGAAGAACCAATCCGCACCATCTTGAATACACCCGAGTGGACAAGACTGTACGCAGCGGTTCTTCCTATACCAAGAATCTTTGCAATCTCCTCAACGGTATATGTCCGCTTTCCGCCAAGGTTTTTGTTGGTATCGCCGTGGTCAGCGCTCATAGTAACCTCCTCTCTGTGACCACAGCACCATGCTTCAAAAGAATTGTAGCATGGTGCTGTGATACACGCAAAAAAATGATGTGAAATTATATCAATGGAGGAACTTTTCATCCGGCATTACAGGATGGAAACTTCCTCCTCTGATACATCTTCAGATGCATCTATTGTTCATCCATATAAAAACTCTCAAGCAAAACAGGCGGCTGGTGGCTGCCAGCCTCACGGGAATCTCACCCCGGCCCATGCTGATGGGTGCGCCGCACGATGCTTTGAGGGCGTCCAATGCGGGAGTATCTTTAAGGGTGCCGATGGTCATGGCCAACAGAGTGCCGCTCTGTTTCGGAACAACGCCTGTTTCGCTCCCTCCGCGTAGGAGATCCTGGCGGGCGCTGTTCTCTGGCTCACACCGGCACGAACGTACCTGTCTGCTGTATGACGCGCAAAGTGCGCTTTTTCAAGAAACATGGGCATATAGGCCCGCAGCCGATGTCAATACTCTTGACAGCAGCTGCCAGTCTATATAAAACCCACAGCGGCAGCGCAAGGGGGATACGCCGCCGCTGTGGACGGAGGGGGCTAAACCGTGTAGAGCTTACTTGCGGAGAAAAGCGGCTACCATATCAATGAACTGCGCGTTCGTTGGTGGCTGCGACAACGGGTGGCCTGCAATGCGCTCAAGTAAGCTGTGGTCGGGTTGTCTCCAACACGCCTGTATGAGGGTGCGGAGATTCCTTTCCACGCAGTTGGTGGTAGTATGAAAATACTGTGCCGTTTGGTTATAGAGCCTTTTCGTGATCAGCAGGACATACTCCGGCTTCTCCTGCACCTGTTCCAACATATACACGGCAAAGTGAAACCCAGATAGCTTTCCGGATACACCCAGAAGACGCAGCAAACGTTCAGCGTCCAAAGAAACGTTCTTTTCCAGTTCCGAAACGTAGCAAACTAAAGGCACTGATGTTCCCTCCTGTCCTGTGTATTTTGAAAGCCAACACTTATTAAACTGCGGCGGGCCTCTTGCCGGTGGACACACGCCGTTTTGTTCTTGATATGCTAATTTTACACGATTTATGGCCGTTTGTGTCATAGTTTCGTTCTACAATGGTCTACGTGAATGCGATGGTTTTTGTATAGAATTGTCGATAAATGCAGGTTTTGCAACAAAAAGTCACCGCCAGCAAAGCAGCGTGATTGCCGCTTTGCTGGCGGTGTTTCTGTATCCTCTGAATCGACGTGGATCAGTTGGACGTTACTATTTATCCTCCCACACCACTGCCGAGATCTTCCCCCAGGTCACAGGTGTAGCGCCACTCCACCACGTCGCCGTCCTTCAGCTGGTAGCGGGAGCAGCCGTAGTTGGGATACCAGCCGTTGACGTTGTACATCCAGCCGGAGAGCTTCCCTACATCGAACTCGTACAGATTGTGAATCCCCTCGATATAGGCGCTGTTATACACCGGCGTGAAGCTGGAGTCCATGTGTATCTTATTCTCCTTGCAGACACGCTGCAGCACGTCGTAGACGCTTTCGCCATCGCTGAACGTTACCTCTGTGGCGGGGAGAATGATACCGTCCTCCGGTACGAGGGCTTTCTTGCTCTCAGCACACTTATCCATATTGCCCAGGATCGTCTCGCAGGAGATGGATATGGTGCAGGTATACTTCTTGTTCGTATCCACATCGCTGTCCTGTGGCTCTACAGGTGCCGGTTTTCCCTCCGGCACAGGATTGGTCATGTATTGGTCCTTATCACCGGTGCCCTCCGGCTGCACCGTCTGCGTCTGGCCGCAGGCGGTGCAGGACAGCAGGAGCAGTGTCAGAAGCAATGCACACAGGGGTTTGAAGCGCCGCATATCACTTCACCTCAATATCCGTCATGTCAAATAGGCGTGTCTTCCCCTGCCGGAAGCGATCATAGGCGGCCAGTGCGTAGAAGCCCTGCTCAGTGGCCATGCCGTCCGGCTCAGCCTGATCGCTGCTGTGACGGAAACCGCCGCCCTCGCAGGCAAAAGCACACAGCGCATCCAACACCGTGCCGCCCTCCTTGATGAAACGTTCATCTGAGGTGGGGTCAATCCCCAAGGCCGTCAGCGCCACGATCACCTGAGAACAGGACTCACTGTTGGGCTCTCCCCAACTGATGAAGCCTCCGTCCTCCTGTTGGGCATCGGACAGATATACCAGCGCCGCGTCGACTGCGGCCTTGACTTCATCATCTTCTTTATAGGCCGCCAGCGCCGTCAGAGCCATGGCGCTCATGTCCACATCGGCGGTATCACCCGCCAGCGTCCAGCCTCCGTCACTGCACTGGGAGGTCAGTATTTCCGCCACGAGGCCCGCGCGGGTGGTCTGCTCCCCGCCCTCTGCACATTGCGGAATATCATAGCCGTGGCAGTCCAGCGCGATCAACGCCCAGATAGGACCGTTGAGCCCCTGAATGCGGAGATAGTTCATATCGGACAGTCCAGATGTCAAATCAACACCCGCCACAGCGGCGGCATTGTATCCGGCCGCTGTCAGGCCGAGGATGGTGCGGGAGTTCTCCGTAGACTTCGAGCGGTCGAGCCGACCGGAATCGGCCTGCTTCACATAGTCCTCCGCCGTGATCTCATAACTCTGCGCTGCCTTGTCGCTGAGGAGTCCCGCACGGCTCAGGCCGATCACTGCCCACTCGCCGCCAACAGAACCTGCGGAAAGCGTATCCTGCTCTTGCAGATATTTACCCGTTTCACGGTAGGCGGCCTGCCATGGTGCCTCCTCTGTCTTTGCGCCGCAGCCGGTCAGCAGCACCAGCAGGAGCAGCAGCGCAATGGAATGTTTCTTCATAGGTATCTTCTCCTTGCAGAAATGTTTTTTTGCCGTCAGTGCGGCTTACCCACCGCGCGGTATGCACGGTGGGTAAGCTGTCGTTGTTATGACTTGGATGCAGCGGGGAATTCCTTGATATTGCGTAAGACGTACTGACAAATGGTCAGTGCGTCATCTACAGTGATACTGCCGTTACCATCGACATCTGCTACCTTCTGCTGCGCGTCCGTCAAAGTAATGTTTCGTAGGACAAACTGGCAAACGGTCAGCGCGTCATCCACGGTAATGCTTCCATCACCATCAACGTCGCCGTAGTTCACTTCTTCCCCGCCGGTAATGGTCAGGGTCACCGCGGTCATGGGCTTATCGCACTGGACACCGTATGTCATCTCCAACGTGTCGCTGTTCTCCTCGTTCCGGTACATGGCATAGGGGAAGGTGATCTGGAAATCGGTGTCATTGGCAGTCAGCGGCTGCTCAGACCAGGTGACATACTTTGTCACATCGCGGGTCATGCCGTTGGCGTAGTAGGCCGTTACTTCCATGCCGGTGGGATCGAAGGTGTCCTTCACCTTGTACTCCGTCTTATCCGGCTGCTTCGTGATCTCGATACGTTGGATAGTGCTGCCCACCGCCATCAGATGGGCGGAGTCGTTCTTGAAGTAGATCGTGCCGTATTCATCCATGATGGGGCTGCAGATGGCGTACTGCGCCTGTGCGCCGCTGGGCGTGAAGATGTTATAGGGCGTCGTATAGGTCGCCGTCTGGCCGCTGGCTGTGTAGGTCTCCATGGTCTTTAGGGACACCTCGGTCTGGCCGGGCTTGTCCTCCAGCACACGGAGCTTACCGGGGGTGAAGTTATCGAAGAAGTACACATAGACGCAGCCTGTCTCCTCCATATAGGCCGTGGTCAGAACACCGCTGGTCTGGGGATAGCCGTGGGTACGCACCGTGTAGGCGATCTCCCAGTTGGGAATATCGATGACCGTCAGGTTATGGCCGCTGTACGCGCCGAACTGCGCCGTGCCGGAGATACCGATATAGGCCCGCCCATAATAGATGGTAGGCGTGCAGGTGGACATGGCCGGGTTGGTGGGGTCGTCCGCGTAGTTGTAGAGCTTCAGCGTGCGGACAGACTCGATTTTGCCCTTTGCATCCACGCTGGCCTCGAAGAAGTATCCGCCCTTGCTGGTGAAGTAATACTTGCCGTTGTAATGGGTGATAGAACTGCGGATGTCGCCGGTCACATTCATCTTGTAGGAGGACAGCAGCTCGCCGGTCTTGGGATCAAAGGACAGCAGGCTGGGCTTGCCGGTGGTGTAGCCGGAAGCGCCGTCATCCGTGCCGATCAGCAGGAAGTCGTCGCACACATAAGCGCCGGCCCAATAGAAGCCGCCCTTGCTGGTGTAGTACCATGTGGGTAGCTTTTCTTCCATCGTCTGCGCGGGGTCCTCGTCGGTGGCGCTCAGGCACACATAGTGGGCCTCGTTGATCTCGCCTACCCAGAAGCCGGTGTAGATATAGCCGTCATGATAGACGATGGAGCTGTTGGGCTGACCGCCGATGGAGTCCCGATAGATCCACAGGGAGTCCAGGGTATTGGCGTCGAACGCCTGGATCGTGCCGTCAGACAGGCCCACGAAAATCATGCCGTTGGCGTAGGTGGGCGGGTTGATGGCGAAGCTGGAGTTGTGATCCATGGGCTTATCAATGAGAATTTCGCCGGAGATAGCATCCACCTTGTAAATGCGGGAGCCGGAGTAGGTGTAGATGGCACCGTCCACCAAAATGGGGCAGCCGCAGGCGTTCACATCGTAGCCGGATCCAATGGAGGTAGCCCAGTACAGCTCGGCATCCTTGGCGTAGACCGGCGTCTTGTAGTCCACCACACCGTTATTCTCATTGTTTTGGCGCAAGTGGGGCCACGCAGAATCGAAATTGATGAGCTTGTCGTTGGCTGGAGCCTTCTTTAGCGTAATGGTCAGTGTACCGTCCTTGTCGGGGGCGGTATAGTGCTCCACCGTTTGACCGATGTACCCGGCGCAGGTGGTAGTGTAGGAATAGCTGGCACCGGGGGTCAGGCTGTAGGTGCCGTTTTTCTCCACGATGCGCTTGCCGTTCAGATCGTTGGTCAGGAACACCGTGGCATCCGCCGGGGTCGTTTGGATCGTCAGTTGGATGGGGTCGCTTTTCTGAACATGGACGGTGTAGGTCAGCTCAATGCTGTCGGTGTCCGCATGGCAGACCTGCACAGAAATGTCCTCGTTGTAGAGGTCTGTATTCAGCGCTGCTTCCACACTCTCCAGCATATCATAGCGCACACCGTTGACCTTGGCATAATACCCGCCGCAGCAGGAGGTGTCCGTGCTGCTATTGGGATAAGTGCCGGAGATATAGAGCGCGGTGGTCTCTCTGTCAACCTTGACGTAGTAATCGGTATTGTCGCGGTCAAACTTTGTCGTGCCGCCGGAGGCTGTCACGAAGGGAAGTTGCTCATCCTTGGTCGCTGAGGTCAATCCCGCCAGATGCAGTTGGCGGACCAGCCGCATCTCGTAGTCCTGATAATAGGTGACATCGCCCACCGTCTTGCTGACGCGGATGGTCAGATCCTGTCCGTAGCCCGCCTTGGCCACAAGGCTGCTCAGGTTGTCAGCCTTCTTCGCGGTATTCACCGGCTGGGTGATCGTGACCGATGTCTCTACATCATGGATCTCCGGCACGGTGCTCTGGGAACGGTACAGCGCCGTGATCACAGCATCCGTGTCCGCGGCGGTGGCCTGTATAGCCGCCTTGCTGTTGAAGTCAGTGACAGTACAGCTGTAGCTGTGCGCGGCGGCAGCAAAAGTCTTATCAGCCGTATATGGCTTGCGGTTACTGGCAGAGGTGCCGCTGTACAGTGCCAGGGCTTTCAGACCGTCTGTGGTGTCGGGCTCGGGTACAGATACCTTCAGGCCGCTGGAGGCCGTGAATGCGGTTTGCGTGTGATACCATGTATTCTTAGTGGCGATGCAGGTATATGTCTCCCCGGGCACAAGGTGGTACACGCCGCTGACCGGTGCGATCTCTGAGCCTGCACCGTTGAGCACCTGCACGGTCGTGCCGGTGGGGATCGTCAGTGTCACCGGTACAGAGGCCACCTTCTGCACGCGCAGGGTGTAGGTGTTCTGCTCCCCGTTGGGTGCGGCGACCTGTATGCTGTGGGTCAGCGTATCGCCTTCAAGAGACGCCGCGCCTGTACCCGTCACCGTATAGTCCTCGCCGAAGGGCGCGGCCGCGATGTCCAGCGTAGAGGAGACCGTCGTCAGGCTGTACGACGTCGTGGTGGGCTCGAAGGTAAGAGGCAGTTTTGTACCCTCCGCCGTCACGGACAGAGATGCCAGCGTGGGAACGCGGGTCAAGGTGACCGTGTAGGACTGCACCTGTGTATAGCCGTCCGCAGTCTTGTACTGCGCCTCCAGCGTGAAGGTGCGGCCCTCCATGCCCTGCTTCACCAGATAGGTCAGGCCGGTGGCCGTGCTGTCCCACGATCTGGCGGTGCTGGACATATCCTTGCCGTTTGTACCGACATAGATGGTACGCAGGTAGGTGGTATCGGCGTCAGGGACATCCCCCATCGCTGCATTCAGATAGATGCTGCCCAGCGGCTCTGCCGTATCCTTGATCCAGTACTGGGCGGTGTGTGCCGTCTTATCCTGCGTATAGCGGAACGGCACTTTTCTGTAGTCCAGCAGGCGGATATTGCCGAACCACTGGCCATAGGGCAGCGTCACGGAGATCTGCGCGTCAGCGGATACCGTCAGCGTTCCATCCGTGCGGTTATAGCCGCCGTCGGACACACTGAATTTGTAGTCGCCCGCAATGACCTGTACGCTGTTTGTGCCTGTGGTAACATTGCCGTAGGCATCCGTCAGCGTGACCACCGGTGCGGACACAGACGCACCGTTCTGCGTGGCTGCGGCGGAAACGGTGTACTTCGTGCCGTCCAGCAGCTTTCCGTAGTCTGCAATGGCGTTGTTGAGCCCGTTCAGCAGCGTGGTGGCCGACTCCGCAGTGGCGGTGCGCAGGCCCTTCAGTGCCGACGCATAGGCGTTGGCCGCCGCAGGGTAGTTCTGGACATGGTTCGTCATATCCAGATAGTCCGCCATACGGGTGATGAGCCTGATGGCATCATCAGAGTAGGTGCTGCTGACATGGACGCAAAGCGCAGTGATGGAAGAAGCCTGAGCATCCAGTTCATATCCGCCATTATCGTAATAGAGCAGATAGTTGGCGGATACACCGTTGATCTCGTAGATGAAGCCCTGCTCCAGACCCACGAACGCAATGTCCGAATCGGCCAGTGCTTCCTTTATGGTCTGTCCCGCCTTGTAGGGAACGCGGGTCGGCTCCACGATGGTGCTGTTGGCGTTCATAGCCGTGAACACGAAGGAACCGGCCTGCCCCTCTGCGGCGAAGGCTGTCACCGTCATGGTCAACAACAGCAGCACGCCCAGCAGGAGCGATGTGATCCGTTTTCTCATACGTTTTCCTCCTATCAGTACAGGCAGTTCCAAAGCCTGTATCGTATTTTCTGCCACAGCGTCCAGCTTGCCTTGCAGTCCGTCAGGACACGGGCGGCATAATCATCCACACAGCGGCGCTGTTCCGCGTTCATGGCATGGGGGCTGAACAGTGCCTCGCGGTTCAGTGCGGCGGCTTCCGCCGCACCCTCCGGGGGCTGCACCGTGCTGTGGTGCAGCAGACAGTCCGCATAGCCGTACCGCATGGCGATGGCAGCCTTATCGCCCGCCTCGTCAATGGCACGCAGTGCTCTATGCAGACGCTTTCGCCGCACAATGATCAGTATTAGAAGCGCCAGCACCGGCAGAAGCAGCAGCCACAGCAGGTATTTGACCTCCAGCGAGAAGACGGCCCGGTCCTGCTCCTGCTCCGTCTGTTCCTCCGGCTGCTCCACCTCCACGAACTTCTGCTGTTCGCTGACATAGGTGTTCTCCGTATCGCCGTCCCCAATGGAGGCGCCGATGTCCACATCCTCGTTGTCGATGTAGCCGGGCGTCACCTCAAAGGGCACGAAGCCGACACCGCTGACGTAATACTCCGCCCAGGCGTGGGCATTCTGCTCCGTCAGGGTAATAGGCTCACCGGCTGCGTACCGCGCCGCCTGCTCCGCCGAGAGGTAGTAGCCCTCCACATAGCGGGCGGGCACACCCATGTAGCGCAGCATCAGCACGGCAGCGGTGGCGTAGTGGACACTGTAGCCGCGTCCGCTCTTTTCCAGCGTGTATTGCAGGAAATCTCCGTTTCCGTTACCAGTCCGCACCGTCTCGTCGTAGGTCAGGTTTTCTCCCAGATAGGCATAGATGATGTTGCGTATCTCGGAGATGGTGCGAGATCCCTCCGGCAGAGACAGCTGGCGCTTTACCACCGACCAGCTTTCCTGCGTCAGCTGCAGATCCATGGCCTTCACATAGGCCGCGTAAGCCTGCTCCAGCTCCAGATAGCTCTGTATCTCCTGCCGGCCCTGGCCGGAGGCCAGCTCCCGCTGGAGCTGATACCATTCCGGAACGCTGCCGGTGAGGTAGCGCAGCTCCTCTGCTGCGGGCAGGCCGGTATCACCGATCTGTGCCGCGTCCAGCAGGCCGCTGCCATACAGCGCATAGGGATAGTAGCCATGCGCCGCGCAGGCGGTCAGGTTCTTCACCGTCATGTCCAGCGGCTCTGCCGCCGTCAGCGCCCATCTTGAGGCCGTTCCGATCTGGCTCTGGCCGTAAAAGCCATCCTTGTGCAGCCAGTAAAACAGTTCCTCGTATGCCGCCGTGTCTTTCGTATCCGCCGCTTCCCAGCGGCTGCCGGTATAGACCTCATAGATCTGCCCGCGCAGGTAGACCTTTCCGGGCTTCTCCATGGTGAGCTCCAGCGCCGGCGTATCATTTCTATTCCATGCGGGCAGGTTTTTCAGTTCGCCCTCCGGCATGGAATTGGTGGTCTGATCATAGCGCCGTTCATGGATACGCTGTGCCACTGTCTCCGCCAATTCCGTGGACAGGCCATCCTTTACCGCCAACCCCGCCAGCAGGCAGAGTGCGGCGCACAGCAGCGGCAGAAGCAGCTGAACAGGCCGCCCCGCAAGTCCCGCCGTATCATCTCCGGCCTTTGCGGTATGCTGCATCATCAGCAGCACCGTGCCTGCCGTCAGCAGGCCGCAGGAGACGCCGCAGGGAGCAAGGCCCGTCAGCATGGCAGCGTAGGCAGGCAGAAGCAGGGGCAGCGCCAGCCAGAGCCGTCCGCTCCACACGGCGCGGCTCAGCAGCAGGGCGCAGAGCACCAGCAGCGGGATCAGCGCCCAGTAGACCCTGTCGGGATCTGCCGCCGCAAAGTCCAGATAAATACGTCCCGTGCGGGCCGTCAGCAGCGACAGAAGATCATTACCCAGGCAGCCGAAGCCGGACAACACCGGCGTCCTGCCCGCAAGAAACAGAAGCAACAGCAGCAGCACACCGGAGGGCAGAAGCCACGGCCCGCATTTCGTCTCATACAGCAGCAGAAGCGCTGCGCACAGCGGCAGCATCAACAGTGTCAGCAGCCACCACGGCTCGGCGACAGAGGGAAACAGCTCCCGCAGCAGCAGGCACATCCCCGCCGCCAGTATCGCGGCCACCGCCATATCCCCCCACGGGAACCGGAGGCCCGCCGTCCGCGGAGCGCTGCTGGCTGTCAGGTGCAGTCCGCTTTGTTCTCTCCGCATCTGTCAAACCTCCCATCGCTGCAGCCGCTCGTGCATGGTCTCCGCCGTGAACACAGTCATAGCGGAACTGCCACCCTGCTCCGCATCCATACAGAGCAGGAAATGCACACGCGGGTCTGTCTGGAGCTGTGCGTCCGGCTGTGTGCCGAAATACAGCACGCGGCTGAACGATGTCAGCTCCGGCATACGTCCCTCCATACCGCCGCTCATCCGTACCAGCTCCGGCACGGCCTGCAGCAGCGATGCCTCGTCCGAGATGTCCCGCAGAGGCAGATCATCCGGCTCTGTCCAGCAGAGCGTAAAGGACACGCCGCCGCGCACCAGTGCGCCGGCCACGGAAGAGGCAGCCTCCGCCAGTGCGTCCATCTGCGCTGGTGTGCCAGTGATGTGCTTATCCCAGAACAGCAGCAGCTCACGGCTCTCCGGCTGGCTGGCCTCACGCAGGATCAGCTCGTCTGTCTTGGCCGACAGCTTCCAATGGATCTGCCGGATGTCGTCACCGGCACGATACTCCCGCAGCTGGAACATCTCGCTGCGGTCCTCACCGCGCCTGGCCACCGTGCCGTCCTCCGCATAGCAGGGGCTGGCCAGCAGCGTGACCTCCATGGGGAACAGCTCCGGCAGCACCGTGGTGCGCGCCAGTGCCGCCGCCTCCGCCCTTGTGGGCAGGATGCCGAAATAATCCATCAGGGTGATGGCATCCACGGAGGCGGTGATTCGCCCGCAATAGCGGCTCTGTAAGAGGAAGCGGTGTGTGCCGCTGCCGTGTGCGCGTACGCCGCCGGTGAGGGTGATATGCTCCCGCTCACCGGTCAGGTCATTGTGTACCGTCACGATACAGAAGTACCGCAGCACCGGCAGACGCGCATCGTTATGTACCTGCAAGACACATTCCGCCGCCGCGTTCTTGGACGTAGTGGTGGGCAGTGTCATATCGACCCGCAGATATTTGCGGACATAGCGGTTCATGCTCCACGAGGCCAGAGGCAGCAGCACCAGCAGTATGATGCCCATCAGCGGCCACGGAGAGCCTGTCACCGCCAGCAGGAGCAGCAACAGCACGAGCAGCAGCGCCAGTGTTGCCGCACCGCCTATGATCCTGTGCTTCATTTGGCAGAGAACTCCCGCACATCCGGCTTCTTCACCGTCTGCAGCAGGTTCGTGATGATCTGCTCCGCCGTATACTCATGTAGACGCGCCTTGGCGTCCAGCACCAGACGGTGGGCGCAGACATCCGGAAACACAGCGCAAACGTCGTCCGGCGTCACATAGTCGCGGCCCTCCAGATAGGCGTTGGCCTTGGCGGCGCGGGAGACTGCCAGTGCGCCGCGGGGGCTGACGCCCAGTGTCACATAGGCGTTGTTGCGGGTAGCCTCCACCAGCTCCGCGATATAGTCATAGATACGGTCTGCCACGAATACGGACATAGCCTCCCCGATGCTCTTTTCCAGAGACGCGGGATCCGTCACCGTGCGGCAGACATCCAGCGGATCGGCGTGATGCCGGTCCTTCAGCAGTGCCGCCGTACTGGCGCGGTCGGGATAGCCCATGCTCAGCTTGATGAGGAAACGGTCCATCTGCGAGGGCGGCAGCATCTGCGTGCCCGCAGAGCCCACGGGGTTCTGGGTCGCCAGCACCACAAAGGGCGCGGGCAGCGGATGGGTCACGCCGTCCACTGTGACCTGCATCTCCTCCATGGCCTCCAGCAGCGCAGACTGGGTCTTGCTGGAGGTGCGGTTGATCTCATCCGCCAGCACCAGGTTGGTCATGATCGCGCCGGGCTGATATTTCAGCGCACCGGTGCTCTTGTCAAACACGGAAAAGCCGATGATGTCGGAGGGCATGGTGTCCGGCGTGAACTGTATACGCCGGGACGTCAGGCCCAGGGTCTTGGAGAATGCCTTGGCCAGCGTGGTCTTGCCCACACCGGGCACGTCCTCCAGCAGCACATGACCCTGTGCCAGGATGGCCAGCAGCACCTTGCGGACGATCTGCTCCTTGCCCAGAACGACTTTGTTGATCTCCTGCTGGAGCTGCTCTGTTACTCTTTCCATTTCTCTACCTCTCTCCGCCGCATGGCGGCGGTCTGTTATTTACGCAACGGTATCTGTTTCTGTGTCGGTGTCCGAGCCACCTTGACCGGGATCTGTGTCATCTGTCCCCGTACCGTCTGATTCCGATCCGCCAGTACCCGGCTTATCCGGATCTTTGTCATCCGGTTCGGTCGTACCGGGGGCGCTGGGGTCCTTATCATCCGTACCACCGGGGTTCGGCTTGTCCTCGCCGCCCGGGGTGGGAGTATCGGGGTTATCCGTGTTTCCGGGATCAGGCTTCTCGGGCTGCTCCGGATCGGGCTGTTCCGGTTCTGTTTCACCGGTGGCAGGCAAGACTTCTTCGCTCTCCTCGTGGCACTTGGAGCAGACATAGCGGACATATCCGTCCTCTGTCTCCGTGGGCTCTACGCGCTCCACTTCCTCCATATCGTGGCTCAGCGGCTGATACGAGCCATTTACCCACAGGCCGCAGTAGCTGCTGAGGCTGCCGTAGCTGCCGCCTGCCGACTCATATCCGCCCACATCCTTGCCATAGGCCAGTGTGAATCGGAGATAGATGGTCAGGCCGTCGCTTGCCTTATAGTCGCTCATGCCGCGTCCGGGGAACAGCGTACCGCCGATGGAGTACATCCAGCCCGCGCCCTGGGTGAAGTCAAACTCGCCCAGACTGTCGCGGTCATAGTTGCTGTTGGTGGTGATGCCGTCCCGCTGGATCAGTGTCCAGAGATGCTCCGGCACCTCCGCGTTGTAGGCCATGTCGCCGCTGATGATGCGGCGCAGATAGAAGTTGCTTTCGGCGCTGCCTGCATAATCGGCCTCATAGCCGTAGTCCCGCAGGAACTGCAGCACCGCCGTGGCCACCGTGTCGCCTTCCTTGATGTCCACCTCGCCGCTGTCCAGAATGCCGATCCCCACTGTGGTGGCATCCAGCACTACCGTGACCGTACCGGCGTCATCACCCTCGCTGATCTGGTGGTATGTAACGGTGTAGGTGCGCATGGCGGAGTTGCCCTGTCCATCCCATGCCCGCACACGGATGATATGTGTGGCCACGTCGCCGCGCTGCGGCGGCGCGAAGTACAGCTTGTACTCCGGCTCACGGTCGCCGCTGAATTTCTCCACGGTCTTGCCGTCCAGCGTGACCTCGATCTGGTCGGAGTAGATGGGCTTTGCGCCCAGGTCGGGATGGCTGGTGACGCGGACCGTCAGCTCGCCGTCGCCCTTAACCTCGATGGGAGAGCTGCCCAGCTCCGTGCTGTTCAGCCACGCCATGATGGACGGCGGGCCATCGCCCACGTCCGGCTCATCCTCGCTGGCCAGATCCGCGTAATAGCTGACGCGGTACTGGACACTGCCCAGGAACGTGCTGCCGTCGTACAGCGACAGGACGAAGGTGTTCTCTGTGTTCAGATCCAGCTGTGTCTGATAGTTCTGCCCGTCACTGGAGGTCAGCAGGTGTCCGTTGCCCGTATACGTCTTGTTCATCAGACGGACACGGACATACAGGTTCTCGCCCTTACCCAGCGGATAGGCCACGAAGGACAGCTTGCCGTCCGGCAGGTCCTTTTTACGGATGGTCTGCGTCCGCAGATCGGTATAGATGCGGGGCGTATCATCGTCCTTGCCGTCCTCACCATCGCCGCCGGTCTGCCCGCCGTTTCCGTCGTCGCCGCCGGTATTGCCGCCGGTGTTGCCGGAGTCGTCCTTGCCGCCATTATCGTCGGAGGGGTCTTTCCCGCCGCCCGGGTTATCCGGGTTCTGCGGTTGATCCGGTTCTTGGGGCGTATCCGGCTGTTGGGGATTATCCGGCTCTTGCGGTTTATCTGGCTGCTGTGGATTGTCCGGTTCTTGGGGCTGGTCCGGCTGCTGGGGCTTGTCCGGCTCTTGCGGTTTATCTGGCTGCTGTGGATTGTCCGGTTCTTGGGGTTTGTCCGGCTCTTGGGGTTTGTCCGGCTCTTGCGGGTCGTCCGGCTGCTGCGGTTCATCAGGCTGCTGCGGCTGGTCAGGCTCTTGCGGTTGATCCGGCTGCTGCGCGTCCACCTCAGCGGACAGAGGCGTGCCGCCGGTCTGGCTCATCTGACCCATCAGGGTACTGTCGGAGTCCTCCAGCGATTCCGGATACAGCCGTGACGCCTGGCCCGCTATGGGGTCGCCCGGCACGGCGCGGGTAGAGCTCAGCAGCGTTGCGCCCAGCCCCGCGATCATCACCAGCGCCAGAAACAGGCCCGTGATGCTCAATATTTTCTCTCGTCTTTTCATATATCTCCTTGTAAATGCTCCAAATGTCGTTTTAGATACACAGCGCCGCCGCCGAAAACCGGTAGCATCGCTGCATCCCCAAAATACGGCGAATCGCTCCCCCTCCCTTGCGGGAGGGGAAGCTGATTTTTATACGTATTCGCCTTTTCTGCACTGCGCAGTGTTAGTTGGAGTTTGCCACAACGGCCACAGCGTCGGTGGAGTTCACGCTCCCATCGCTGTTCACATCCGCGCACAGGAACTTCTTCACAGTGACCTTATCGAAGTCACCGTACTTGCCGCTGTAGATGTCATAGACCAGCTGGGCATCGTTGATATCCACCGTCTTAGTCTCGTTGACGTCGTAGCTCGGGGCCATTTCCTCAGCGGTGGCACTGGCTTCCTTGATGTTGGCCTTAGCAGTATCAGCGGTAAATTCCTGATTCTTGTCCACGATGACCAGCCAGCTATAGACATTCACACCGTAGGCGGTGGTCTTATACATGGTGTTCTCACCGTAGGCATAGGCCATACCCTCTGTGGGCGTGCCGGTCACGGTCACCAGGAAGACGGTCTTGTCATCCATCTGCATGTACTCGGAGACGGCGACATCCATGTTCAGGGTGGACACCTTGTTGACGGTGATGACCAGATCGCCGGTGACCTTAGCAATGCTGTAGGTAACAACATTCGCGTTTCCGGTATCCACAGTCTCCGTCAGTTCCACAGCCGCACCGTCCATAGTAGCGGAGACGGTGTAGTCAAAGCCGTCCTTCTTCGTCAGGGTGAAGGAGTAGGGGTCGTTCTCCGTGACGGTAGTCGCGTTATTGGAGACATCTCCGATGCCGGTGCCCTCGAAGGTCACCTGGAAGGTGTACGGATCTCGCTCCTTCTTATTGCTGTTGATGACGATGTCGCCGGTGATAGCCGCACCGGGGATGGTGTAGGTGGTCGTACCGTCGTCATTCTTCTGAGCCGTAAAGCCGGTGTAGTCCGTGTCGCCGATGGTCACCTTCACATTGTAGACAAAGTCCTTTACCGGGGTCAGCTTGAAGGTATAGGCAGTCATGTAGGTGGCCTTTGCCTCACCGGTGGTATCCGCGCCCAGAGTGACGTTGAAACTCTTGGCGGTCTTGGTGCTGGTGACGACCACATTGCCGTTGACATTGGGCACGGTGTAAGTGCCATCCTCGCCAACGGTGGGGAGGGCTTCCACGCCGCCGACGGTGACGGTGACAGTATAGTCATAGTTGGGGTCTGCGGGCTTGAAGGTCAGAGTGCCGCCTGCTGCGATCACGGAGCCCTCCGCGTCGGTACGGGTGAAGCCATCCGGCAGAGTCACGGTGTAGCCGCTGACAGTAACGGCAGTTGTTTTGTTGGTAATAGTGGCGTCCGGCGCGTTGAAGCTGATGGAGTTGGCGCGCTCATCCACACGGGCCCTGAGGATGGTCACGTCCGTCGTGCCCTGTGCCTTGGCGGTAAACGTCAAGCTCAGTGCCTTGCCAGGCTGTGCCGTATCACCGTAGCGTACTAGGGTGATCTTCGAACCCGGTCTATAGTCAGCATCCGTATACTTCTCTTCCGACAGGCGGAAACCCTCGTTGTTCACGGCCTTATTCTGGAGCTCCAGGACGTCGGTGTAATAACTGATGCACACGGAATAGGCATTGTAGTCCTTGCCGCTGATGGTGATGGGGATCTCCACCGTTTCACCGGTGGTTACCGACTTCGTCTCAGGGATGGACACACTGTAGCCCACCGGCGTCACGCTGCCGCCCGTCACGGGGATGGTCAGCTCACCGCCGACTACTTTGTTGGCGATATCTGTGCGTGTTGTACCATGGGTAGTCAGCTTTGTAATCTCCAGCTTGAAAGAAGCGGACTCAGCGGCGACGTCATTTGCTTTGAAGGTGTACGTCGCCAGTGCGCCATCATTCATCTTGACAGGCTTGCTACCCAGCGTGATCAGTATTCCGCCGATGGTAGCCTTTCCATTCCCGAGGGACGTACCTGCATCGCTGGAAGAGAAATATGCATCATAGTTTTCCGAATCGGCGGACACAAAGGTGTACGCGTCCTCATCATAAACGATCTCAAAATTCAACGCACCGATCTCCAGTGTTGTTGCGTTGTTGCTGAAGTTGACAGTCAGAGTCACGGTGTCATCTGCACCGGCACTCTCCTTATCAGCGCTCAGACTGAAAGTGGGTTCGTCCGCGGCAAAGACGGCGGGTACAAGGCTCAGTACCAGCGCCAGTGTCAGCAGAACAGAAATGATTTTTTTCATTTGCTCTCAATTCCTCCTATTTCAAGAATTTTTCTCAGCGGGGAATTCTGTGATATTGCGCAGGACGTACTGGCAGATGGTCAGCGCATCATCCACAGTGATACTGTTATCACCATCCACATCCGCCGCTCTCTGCTGCGCATCAGTCAGGGTGATGTTACGCAGAACAAATTGGCAGACAGTTAGCGCGTCATCCACCGTAACGGTGCCATCTCCGTCCACATCGCCGTACTTCACATCCGGCTCCGTCTTGGCATACTCGAAGGTGAACAGCGCGATGGGCACGGAGTTCTTGTCAGCGGGGGCACTCAGCGTGATCGCCTTGCCGCTGCCGTCCGCGTTGCGGACATACCCTGTCACCGGCATGAGCACGGTCTGCGTGCCGTCCGCATTGAGGGTATAGCTGTTCTCCAGCGTGATGGGCTTGAGGGTATAGCCGCTTGCCTGCGCCGCCGCACGGTTCACGGCCAGCCGCAGGGAGTCCTCCCGCAGGGCCATGGCCCCGCTTGCCTGCGCCGCCGCACGGTTCACGGCAGTCGCCGCGAACTCCACCTCATAGGCGTAGACCGTGGTGCCGTCGTGACGGATGTCCACGTCCTTGTTGTAGGTCACGGTCACCGTTTCCGCGCCCTCGGGCACGGTCACATGGTACTTGGGCACTTCCTTATAGGTCGTCTGGCCGTCCGCGCTGGTCAGCGTGGTGATGCCCTCGTAGCTGGTATTCTTTGCTGCCAGCTTTTCATCATTCACGGCAGCGTCCTGGAAGGGGCGCTCCAACTCGGCGTCCGCCGCCACATTCAGGATGGCTGTGGCCGGTGCGATCTTGGCATAGTTCGTGCCGCCGCTGTCGTCCTTGGGGATCGTCCGGTTGGGGTCCATGCCCACGAGGTAGTAGGTGCCCTCCTCTGTGGGGGCGGTGAAGGAGAAAGTGCTCTTTCCGTCAGCCGCTTCCTTGTACTGCTCGATTTGCTCCCACTTGTCGTTATACAGGAACACATCCAGGTTCGAGAAGGGATAGAAGTCGCTGCCCTCGAAGGTGGTACCGTAGGCCTGGGTATTCACTGTCATCTGTGTGCCGGGACGGACGCTGTATTCGTCCTGGTCGAAGCAGGTAAATGCACCGCCGCTGGACCAGAAGCTCCAGTTGCTGTACATGGCCACATCCCACGTGTCGCCGTCCGACAGCACGATGTAGTCGGAGGTGGAGCCCCAGCCGGGACTCATGTAGGGATAGCAGTGGTTGCGGTAGTACATCAGGTTCTCGTCATGACCCCAGAAGTTGGCCATATACAGGCTGGTGGGCGAGCCGGTGATAGTCAGAGCGGCAAAGCTGTCCGCCGTATAGGCCGGTTCGTCATCCATGTAAAGAACATCGTCCTCCAGCTTAAAGCTCGCCAGCTTGTCGCGGTCGTACTTGCCCTTGCAGCACTCCTCATCGGGCAGGCCGATGAAGTAGCGCTCCAGCAGGTACAGGTACAGGTGCAGGCCGGTGGGCCGCTGCACGATGTTCTCGTCGATGTATTTGCCTTCACCGTTTTCGGTGTGATAGCGGTAGAACTCCTCCAAGCCGTAGTTCGCCAAATCGAAGTAAGGCACTGTGATGGCCTTGTGGCACAGCACCGTGCCGTCACGGCCCTTGAGGGGCACGCCGTCGTTGGAGATGGTCACATACACCGTGACCTCCTTGGCGGGCGTCTCATCGTAGTTGTACTGCGCGTCCAGACCGTGAGGCGCTTCCTTCACCGTGATGGTAAAGGTCACCGTGAGCGTCTTGCCGTCCGAGCAGGTGGCCTTGACCTTCGGCGTGTAGGTGCCGGGATCCTTCTCTGATACATAGAGCGAACCATTCTTGACCTTGGTCTGGCTGCTGAATTGCGCTGCGTTGGTCAGCGTGTAGGTCAGCGTATGGCCGTCCGTGTCCTGGAAAATGTCTCCCAGCTTGATCTCCAGCAGGTTGCCGGCCACCACCTCGCCGGTGGTGACTGCGCCCTCCTTCACCGCCACGCACGGATCAGCCGCCCATACCGTCATCGGCAGCGCGGACAGCAGCACCGTCAGTGCAAGCAGGAGCGTGCATAGTCTTTTCTTCATTCGTTCACCTCCAGCGCGCATACAGCGTCATGCTGCCGCGCACCTCGTCATGTTCCACGTCCCACGGCTTTGTGCAGGCCGCATCGCTGAACCAGCCGTCAAACATCGCGCCGGGCTTCACAGGCGTCAGCACCTGTCCCACCACGCCGCCGCGCTTGACATACACCGTCTCCAGCGCCGTGCCGCCGTTTGTCTGGAACGTCACCCGCCGCTTGCCGGTCAGCAGCAGCACCAGCACCGCCAGCACCACCGCTGCCGCCGCAAGGCAGATCCACAGCGTGGGGCTGCCGCCGCCCGTAGGCGCAGCGCCCTCCGCCCATCCGGCGTACAGCGTCATGTTCCCTTTGACCACATCGTTCTTGAAATCCCACTCCCGTGTGTGGTCAAGGTCGGTGTACCATCCCGTCAGATGATACCCCTCCCGCACGGGGTCGGCGGGCCGCTTCACCTTTTCGCCGTACTGCACGGACTGGGCCGGTATCTCGCTGCCGCCCGCCGACTCGAACGTCACCGTGCAGTCGGTGGTGACGATCACCGTCACCGGATTGTCGGTCATGGTGTAGTGGTCCGTACCGCTCTGGACGGAGACGATGCTGTTTTCCGGCGTCAGGCTGGAAACGCCCTTCGTGCCGATGACCTCCATCTGGAAGCTGCCCACCGTCACCTCGCTCGCCCACGGCTCACCGCCGGAGAAGGACACGAAGTTCAGGTAGAACGCCCTGCCGCCGGTGCGGCGGCCCATGTCCGACCAGCGGACGCCCGGGGCGGTCATGATGCTGCCCTCCACCAGCTTGAAAAAGCTGTCGTCGTAGAGGATCTCCGTCTGCATACCGTACATCTCGGCGCTCTCGGCCTTGTCCGTGCGCTTGAGCACCAGCGTCACCGTCACCGTCTCGCCGGCGGCGGCGCGCACCTCCTGCTGTCCGCCCACGGACAGGTCAAAATCGTAGCTGCGGCTGGTATCCTCCGCCCACGCCAGCGCGGGCAGGGCGCATACCAGCACCAGCACGAGGCACAGCAGTCGTGTGAAGATTCGCTGCTTCATGGCGCGATCAGTCCGCAAGAAGCTCGCCGGCCAGCTTCACGGCGTCCTGAGAGTCCAATACGCCGTCGTAGTTCACATCCGCCTTCAGGAACTTACGCATACTCACCGTCTCAAAGCTGTCATACAGGCCGTTATACAGGTCGTAGATCAGCTGCACATCGTTGACGTCACGGCGGTTGATGCCAACGCCTCCGATGCCATCCTCGTTCACGTCACTGCCGACCTCCAGCAGTTGATCCAGGTTCTCCTGCTTGGTGCTGGTCACGATGCCCAGCTTCGCCATTGCGTCCTCCTTGGTCAGCGTCTCGCCCTTGTCCACCATCACCAGATAGACGCTGCTGCTGCTGCCATTACCTGCAAATTTTGTATAGCGGGGGTTGCAGTACATCTTCTGCCCGTCATAGGTGAACCAGGTATAGCTGTATGTTGTCTGATCTCTGTTGAGCAGCTCATGCGAACCCTGCACCACCACCTTGAACACGGTCTTGTTGTCCAGCTCCACATACGTGGACACCTCCACCGCGTCGGGGTCGATGGCCTTGGCCATCTTAGAGATGCTGATGGTCACATCTGCGTAGGGCATATCGATGATGGTATATGTACCGTCCCCGTTGTCCTTGTACTCCATGTGGATATTCTTGCCGCCGTTGCCGCCGATGTTCTGCTGCCAATAGTACACGAGCACGGAGTAGTCATAGTACGTGTCGTTCTTGTTCAGCGTGAAGGTGTAGTTCTCGCCGGAATAGAATGTCAGTGCGTTGTTCTCACTGAAAGCGTCCGAGCCGGAGCCGACCACCTCAATCTTGTGCTGCGAGGTGTTCTCTCGCTTGGTCAGCGTGATGGTGATCTCGTTGTTCTCGTCGCCGGTCAGGGAACTGCCCAGCAGCGTATAGACATAGTCGCCGTTCTCCTGCCGCACATAGTCCCTTTTGTTCTTATCGGGCTCGATACCGACCCCCACCACATAGCCCGTGCCGGGGAACTTCACGGTGAACTTATAATCGTTGGGGTACTGCACGGTCGTGGCGGTGTATGCCACCAGATCGGCCACCGTGGCCTTGTTCTCTGTTGTGGTGTTGTCCACCACCACATAGTTGATGGTATAGGTCTTGCCGATCTTATTGTCCACCGTCACCGTCACGTTGTCGGTGACATTCTTGATGGTATAGGTGGCGTTATCCATCTTCACGATGTTGGTAGCCCCGTTGGTGGTGATGTTCAGGTAGTACTCATAGTGGGTATCCGTGGTCTTGAAGGTGAAGTCCCCACCGTTCTCCACCAGCGTAGAGCCGTTGGCCGCGGTGCTGAGGAAGCCGTCCGGCAGGGACACATTCCACAGCGCCTTCACGGTGGTGTCGGCGTCGGAAATGGCGGCATCCGGGGCGTCGAAGTTGATGGAGTTGGCGTCGATGTCAAACTTGGCGGCGGTCAGCGTCACGGTGGAGGTGGCGGCCTTTTTGGCGGTGAAGTCCAGAGCCAGTGCCTCGCCCAAAGCCTGAGTAGCGCCGTAGCGGCGGACCCGAACGGTACCGTTGTCGTCCTTCACCGTCAGATTGGCGGCGTCATCGGTCTTGGTGTTCAGGGTCAAGGCTGCCGGGTCGTAGGTAAAGGTCATGTCATAGGCGTTGAAGCCGGTGATCTTTTTCTCGGAGGAGGCGACGGTCACGGGAATACGCACCTTCTGACCAGCAGCAACCTGCTGGTCAGCGCCCATAGAAACAGTGTAGCCGGTAGCTGTGGGCTTTTCTACAGTCGAACCTGTGACCTCAACACTATAATTGTCATCCCAGTCATTAAGAGTATCCCAATCTATATCATCAAATTCTCCCCTTAACCTGAAGTTGAGGGTTTTCCCAGCAGCATACTCCGATATTTTGAAAGTAATTCTGGCAAAGGCACCGGTAGGAATAGACTTAACTTTTTGGGCTATTTCCTCGTCTTCATCACCCCAGCCGTAAATATGGAGCCGAGAGGAATCTATCATTCGCGAATTCAGTTCAACATTTAAAAATTCAGTTTTTACATATGTTACATCTTCGCCAAAATCCAGATATGTTTCAAGAATAGCGGCGTCAGAGAAAATTCGATTTACATTCAGTGTAATGGTTATTGTATCACCCGCCTGAGGGGCGTTATTATCAAAAATAATGTTCATCCCTGCATCGTCCCCTGCCGCATAAACAGCCGTTGTAGCAAGGCTCAGCACCATGACCATCGCCAGCAGAAATGCTGTGATCTTCTTTACAGCTCTCATAGATCGTCGTTTCGCGCTCCGCCGCCGCGGCGGGCGCGTTTCCTCCTTCTTTTTGTGTTTTTGTCTATGTCAAACGCCATAGGCGTGATAAAGGAATCAGGGCGGTTCACGCCGCCGGTATCGAGCCGATGGGTATGCGATAAGAGAGGAGGTGGGAGGGGCGGCTTTTCCCCTCCCACCCTTA
>ENA-OVGC01000913-OVGC01000913.1-human-gut-metagenome-genome-assembly--contig:-NODE-913-length-25162-cov-5.462500_pt1 | contig 25162 bp, 24 predicted proteins | sample MGYA00237768_ERZ505415 | MGnify/ENA primary metagenome ERZ505415 (study PRJEB26158, sample SAMN06016382) | human gut metagenome | biome: human gut; feature: ankylosing spondylitis patient; material...
ATCTTTTCGTCAGTGTTTGAGAAAACCTTGTTTAATAATCCTCTTTTATACTTCTGATCAAGCAAGCAGAATAGAGCTATATGACCGAAAAAATCCCTTGCAGTAGCGGAATATCTCTGCTACCGCAAGGGATTTACCTTTGCTACAAGCCCCTATTTAATTGCTGAAATAGCCCTCAAGTAACGGTCTTGAGAAGCGCCCGAAACTCCGGTTTCCGGGCTTCGATGAGCCGTACAAACAGTGCCGCATTGGTGACATCTATGCAGAGCGAAGTCAGCGTGGAGCATCCGACATGGAATTAATGTCTGTTACAATGAACGATGGTGTCAAGCCCCGTTCCGAGATTGAAGGCAAGGACAATTCCAGCGAAGACAAAAGCAATTATAAGATCGTCCGCAAGGGTGATATGGTTTACAATTCCATGCGAATGTGGCAAGGCGCAAATGGTATTTCTCCGTGCGACGGTATTGTAAGTCCTGCATATACCGTTCTTATGCCCAAGCAAGAGATTAACAATGGATATTTTGCGGCACTCTTCAAAAGCGCGAACCTGATCAATGAGTTCAGGAAGAACTCCCAAGGAATGACATCGGACACATGGAATTTGAAATACCCTCAGATAGAAACGATAAAGGTACAGATTCCCTCTGTTTCTGAGCAGGACAAAGTATCAGAAATGTTCAGTGTCCTTGATGAAAGAATAGCCGCTCAATCTCAGTTAGTTGAATCCCTCAAGAAGTATAAAAGAGGTGTCGTTGATGGGATATTCAGCAGAAAGCTAAATTTTTCATATCCGCAAACATGGGCAGAGTTGGAAATATCTGAGCTATTTATGCCAATCTCTGATAAGGGATATTCAGACAAAATTGTCTTAACCATTGTGCAGGGAGAAGGTACAATGCCCCGTGACAGTGTAGATAGAAGAATTGCTTACGATAAATCAACGATTTCGTCTTACAAGCGAGTATTGCCAAATGACTTTATACTTCATTTACGCTCGTTTGAGGGTGGGCTGGAAATTGTGAACGAAGAGGGCGTTGTAAGTCCCGCATATACGATTTTGAGAGCAAGGAATGAAATTATTCCGTTGTTCTTCTATACTTTCTTTAGATCTTACTGGTTCATCAATAGCAAACTTCGCATTTCTGTCGAAGGAATACGCGATGGCAAATCAATAAATATGAACACATTTTGGCATATTAAAGTCCCTGTGCCGTCTATTGAAGAACAACGCCATATTTCTGCACTCATCTCTTCTATTGACAATAGAATCAAGATTGCTGAGTTTGAATATAAACGATTGTTGCAGATTCGCGTTGGCTTGATGCAGCAACTCTTTATATAAAAAGTTGTTGCAATAGCGATGTCCGAACCTGTAACAGTGCTTGCAGCTTTTCATCCTCACATTTGCAATGTTCATCAAAAACGGACAAGCACTCAGCAATTTTATCCTGTTCAGATATAGGAGGCATAGTAACAGCGATCTCCGAAAACTGAGGAAACTTTAGATTCCATGTGTCAGATGTAAGTCCCTGTGAATACTTTTGGAATGTCTGCACCAGTGGACTATATTTGAAGTAGTATGCCCAGAATGTCATGTTATGCAGATCTGGTCGGATTGGCGTAACTATTGTATAGGCTGGACTCACAATTCCATTATATGGAGATACTCCACTTGCGCCTTGCCACATTCGCATGGTGTTGTATGCAATATCCCCTATATAAACACATTTGTAATTGCTCTTGTCATCGCTTGAGTTATCTTTCAGATCAATTTCGTCTCTCCGTTGCACACCGTTGCTGATTGTTACCGCCAACAGAGTCTCATTTCCTTTTGCTCGTTCTGTCCTTTCTTTGAATATGTGACCGAGCTTAACCGTTTTCCACTCTCCGGAAGTATCAAACGCTTTCTTCTGTGCAATCAGTTGAGAAAGCAATCCTCTATTATACTTCTTGAGGGATGCCACAAGTTTCTCTTGTGCAGCAATTCTCTCATCCAAACTTTGGAGGAAGGATGCGATTTTGCTCTGTTCCCGCTCTGACGGAAGGTTGATTGGCATAGCAAAGAAAGTATCGTCTTTGATGCTTACTCTGTCATGTCTCGCACCACTATCACCCGACATATAAATGTATCTATGCCAAGCCGATGACCGGAAGTACCACTCGTAGTACATTGGGTTAATTTTTCTCTTCGCGTGAAAGCAAAGATACAGCGGAGAAACAATGCCATCCTCTGCATACTTGTAGCTTCTGATCGGACCATATGGAGCATCGTACGATTTGCGCGGATTATATACGAAGTCATTTTGTCGGATGATGTAATAGCCGCTTGTGTTATCGCTGTTTGCAATATCCTTATCAAAATACTCGCGTTGCGGAATAAGACCGAGCTTTGCGGAATTGCAAATTACATTCGTAATATGTCCATCAGCATTTTTCTGTGTGCTTTTAGAGAAAAGCGCAGATAAAGTAGTTTCTTTCCACGGCTCACCGAAGCCCGGAAACCGGAGTTTCGGACGCTTCTCAAGACCGTTACTTGAGGATACATTTGCCATAATTATTTGCCCTCCACATCAAAGGGAAAATCAAGTCCCAGCTCATCGAAAAACGGTTTCAGTTGTGCGTCGATGCCCTTGATCTCAGCCTGAATATTGCGGATTTCTGCTGCAACAGCATTGAGGTCAATTTCCTCTTCCGGCTCAAAGGTATCAACATAGCGAGGAATGTTCAGATTAAATCCGTTCTCTTCAATCTCCTGCATAGTGGCAACATGGGCGTACTTATCGACATCCACACGATGCTCGTAGGTTTCGACGATCTTATCAATGTCGCACTCGCGGAGGATATTCTGATTCTTCCCAGCTTCAAAGTCGTTGGACGCATCAATGAAGAGAATGTTATCCGAGTTGCCGTTACGCTCCCGCTTGAGGACAAGAACACATACCGGAATGCCCGTGCCAAAGAAGAGGTTGGCAGGAAGACCGATAACAGCGTCCAGCACATTCAACTTTTGGATCAGGTGCTTACGGATCACTTCTTCGGCTGCACCACGGAACAGAACACCGTGAGGCAGCAGGACAACGGCTCGTCCGTCTTCGTCCATGTGGTAAACCATGTGCTGCACAAAAGCAAAGTCAGCCTTGCTCTTAGGAGCAAGTTTGCCGTATTCATTGAAACGCTCGTCCTCCATAAAGTGCATATCAGCAGACCAATTTGCAGAATACGGAGGATTTGCAACCTGAACACGGAACTTCATGTCGCCGAAGTAGTCATGCTCAAGCGTATCGCCATTGTAGATATTGAAGTTACGGTACGGGATGCCGCGAAGGATCATGTTCATTCGGGCAAGGTTATAAGTGGTCGAGGTCAATTCCTGACCGTAGTAATTACGCACATTTGCATAGTTCTTGAGGCGAAGCAGCAGAGAGCCGGAACCGCAAGTTGGATCGGCTGCGTCCTTAACATCGGTCAAGCCAAGACAAGCAAGGCGGCACAGCAGCTCGGCAGGACCCGAAGGCGTATAGAACTCACCGGCTTTCTTACCGGCTGTGGCAGCGAACTGACCGATCAGATACTCGTAGGCATTACCCAACACATCAATCTTCGTGTCATCCACGCTGAAATTGATCTCGTCCAGCGAAGCAATGATTTTCGCCATGACAGCACTTCTATCTTTAACGGTATGTCCCAGCTTCGTAGAATCAAGCTGCATATCGGAGAACAATCCGTCAAAGTCTTCCTGCGAATCGTTGCCGATAGTGGATTCCATCAGAGCGTTGATTGCTTTCTGCAAGAACTCAATGTCGAAGGAACGGTTCTCAACCATCTTGACCATCTTGCGGAACAAATACTCCGGTTCGATGATGTAGCCGAGGTCACGCAGAGCTTCTTCTACGATGGCAGCCTTGTATTCTTCGTCATTCCAAGCATCCTCGTAGCTGATATTATCGTCTTTGAGAAGATTAACCATGTACTTCTCGGTCTTATCGGAGAGGTAGTAATAGAAGATCATGCCCAAGATATAGTTCTTGAACTCGTATGCCTCCATGTTACCTCTCAGGGCATTTGCCATCGCCCATAGTTTGTTGCAAAGCTCTTTCTGGTGAGCCTGAATAGAATTATCCATTGTTCTCTCTCCTTATTGGTATTTCTCGGTGTGCTGCCGGATAAATTCGACGATCCGGTTGACCAAAGACCTCTTCTTGAGCAGCGGCATGGGCTTCTCAATACGGTCACGGATGTTTCCTGCATCCATTGTGCCGGAGAACTCATACTCAGAAATGATGTCCGTCAGCATGGAGGAATCAATATCCTCAGTCTTTGCGAAAGCAACGATTTCTTCTCGTTTCGCTTCATTTTCAAAGTCGTTGTATGCAGCATCAATCTCGTCCGCACTTTCAAGTCCAACAACGACACGATCCAAGAACGCTTGAAGAATTTCAACCTTGCGAAGCAACTGCGGATTATCCGTTCTGCTCAATTCTTCCTTGATGTGCTTGATGTCGTAGTCCTTCTGCTTCTTGTCATCAAAATGGATGTTGCGGATCAAGTTCATGATATAGGCAACATTGATACGGTCACTCTCCATGATCTCAATGCAGAAGTCCACATCATTCAGGACAGATACGACTTCTCGATCAGTTTTTTGCCGGGAGTAAAGCATCAGATACTTGCTCTTGTAGTCCTGATACTCCTGCTCGGACATGATGAGCGCATCCTGATCAAAGCTGAACTCAATGAATGTCTGCAAGGATTGGAGGTATTTTGTCAGCTCACGGAAAGTGATGACAAACTTCTTTTGGTCATCTTCGCTCTGCATGGTATCGACGGACTCAGGGTAGAGTGCCACTTCCTTGAGCTTCATAACCATTTCGTTGAACTTCTCAACAAAATACTGATAGCCCGGAACGACAATGCCGGAGGTGTCCTGGCTCTTGGAGAAGAGCGTCAGCGCATCATCTGTCCGTTTCTTGAGGTTGCGGTAGCAAATGATGATACCAAACGGTTTGGTTTCTTTCTCGACACGGTTCGTGCGAGAATAGGCTTGCAGCAGATCATGATACTTCAAATCCTTGTCCACATACAGCACGGAGAGCTGCTTGCTGTCAAAGCCGGTCAGGAACATATTTACGACAATGAGAATGTCCAGAGACTTCGTTTTCTTGCCTTTGACACGATCTGAAATATCCTTGTGATACGCAGAGAAGGTGTCGGTAGAGAAATTCGTGCCGTACATCTCATTATAATCCTTGATGATACGCTCCAAGGCATCCCGGCTATGCTCGTCCTTGCCCTCGGCATCTTCGTTCTGCCCATAGGAGAAGATACCGCTGATGTTCAGATCGTGTTTGATCTTCTTGAAGATGTCGTAATATTTGACAAGAGCTTCAATGGAGGAAACAGCAAAGATAGCCGTGTACTGACCATTTCTCGTTTTGGCTTTGTGGTTCTGGACGATGTGGTTTGCAATGAGGGACATTCTCTCATCCGACATATAGAGTTCGCCAACATCAATCGCGTCAGCCAATGTCGGATCATCCCAGTCAAAATCGCCTTCCATCGTCTTTATGTACTCAATATGGAAACCGAGGACATTGTTATCGAAGATAGCATCCTTGATCAGATAGTTATGCAAACATTCCCCAAACAGCATTTCGGTGGTCTGTGTGATCTTGCCCTCCGTCTTTCCGTTCACTTCAAAACGGGGCGTACCGGTAAAGCCAAAGAACTGCGCTTTCTTGAAATGCCGAACAATATCTTTGTGCATATCTCCGAACTGGCTGCGGTGGCATTCATCAATGATGAAGACAACCTTTTCGTCACGGTATGCGTCCATTACCTTTTCGTATTGAGGACGCTTAACGGCATTTGCCATCTTCTGCATCGTCGTGACAATGAGCTGCCGGTTCTTATCCTTCATTTGCCGCACAAGAATGTCTGTGCGATCTGTGACATCAACAGAGCCAGCCTCAAACTTGTTAAACTCTTCGGTGGTCTGAGAGTCCAAGTCCTTACGGTCAACAAGGAAGATAACCTTCTTGATGTTCGGATTGGCTGCGAGGATTTGAGCTGTCTTAAAGGATGTCAGCGTCTTTCCTGCACCGGTGGTATGCCAGATATAGGCGTTGCGATTTGTGAGCGTAGACTGCCTTATAAGGGCTTCTACGGCATACACCTGATAGGGGCGCATAACCATCAGAATCTTATCCGTATCGTTCAGGATGGTATAGCGTGTCAGCATCTTGATGATGTGATCCCTTGCCAGAAAAGAGATTGAGAAGTCCTTCAGGTTGGTAATACGGATGTTGTTGAAATCCGTCCAGAAGAAGGCGAGGCTATACATCAAGTCCCTGTCGGAGTTGGCAAAGTATTTGGTATCAACGCCGTTGGAGACAATGAAAAGCTGAATGAAGTGATATAGTCCGTTATAGGAGTGCTTCTTATAGCGCATGACCTGATTGACTGCTTCTCGAATGTCAATCCCCCTGCGCTTTAACTCGACCTGAATCAACGGCAAGCCATTCACAAGAATCGTTACATCATAGCGGTTGACATACTTGCCTACAACCGTTGTCTGATGTGTAACTTGGAAGCTATTCTTGGTGTGATCCTGATCGAAGAAGGAAAGGTAAACCTTCGTCCCGTCCTCACGCTCAAGGACAAACTTGTCTCTCAGAATTTTTGCGCTCTGGAACACGGACTTTCCAAGCATGAGGTTAAAGATACGCTCCCACTCTTTATCGGTGATAGGCGTATCAAGTTTGGGTGCATTGAAGGCTTCAAACTGAACTTTGAAGTTCTCCACCAATGCGTCATAATCAGGAATATCGACTGTGCTGTATTCCTGCTTGTTTAGCTGCTCTATGAATTGCTGCTCAAGAGCCGCTTCGCTCTGGTATGCCATATCTTCATCTCCAATACTTGAGGATTATTTATAATTGGTTATAGCTTTGATTGTATCAGTCCATCTGATTTTCATCAGTCAATAACGCTGTCATTCCTTGAATGTCTAAAATGCTTTCAGAAATGACTAATCAGGAATGACATCCATGATGTCTCCAATATTCGCATCAAGTGCGTTACAAATTTTTACAAGCACTTCGACATTAACATATTCATCTTTTCCGAGCTTGGCCATAGTTGATGAGCTTATACCTGCTGCGGATATAAGATCCTTTTTCTTCATCTTTTTATCAATCAGCAGCTTAAATAGTTTGCTATATGAAACGCCCATTGAAGTTCCTACTTTCTGAGTGATACCTAAATATAAAATATTATAACACGATAGCTTCAAATTCGCAACAGAATATGCGAGAACTCAAATTTTTAATTTGAAAATTCATAACCGACGAATGTAAATAATGGGGCTGTGCTTGATATTCGACGATTGGAATGCAAAAGCTGGTTAGTCTGTACCAACGCCAGTGTGACAATCGTATCCCCCTTCATCAGCGTAAAGGAAAAGCAGCCGTTTCCGGCTGCTTTCTTAATTGTTCCAGTTTAGAAAAAAGTTCGGCGCAAAGCCGAACTTTGGAGTTATTTGGACAAACCTCTAACCAAGAGATCAAGTACATCATAGACGGTCTTTCTATCCTTGGTGGAAAGTTGAGAAACTTTTGCGTCAAGCTGATTATTCTTCTCAGTTACACCCGCATCAATGACATCGCAAAATATCATATCAGCAGAAACACCGAGTGCGTTCATAATATCAATTAGCGTTTCGACTGACGGTATCTTTACGCCTCTCTCGACAGCACTGATATAATTTGAACTCACATTCGCTTTCTGTGCCAAATCTTCCTGACGCATCTTTTTTGCGTTTCTGCATTTTCTGATATTCAGACCAATCGTTTCGATGTCCACGGGAACCACCCCCTTCAGCGTTACTATCGCACTATTAGTATTATAATCGACAACACGCACGCTATACACGGTCGTGTAGGCATAATCTAACTCTACTGGTTGTAGTTTTCTTGATTATCTGCTATAATAATTACACCTATAGCGTTATTTAGGTCTGTTAGCGTTTGTGCGATGAAGATGGAGGGGTGGCTATGACTGTTATTGTTTGCTTAGATAATGCGAATGGGATGATGTTTAACCATCGTCGGCAAAGTCGAGATGCTAATGTTGTCAAGGATATTTTGAAAACTATCAATGGGGCTTCTTTATTGATTGCACCTTACTCTGAGTCATTATTTTCTCAAGCAGAATGTAGCGTTTCCATCAGCGAAAGCTTTTTAGCTGACGCCGATGCCAAAGACTATTGTTTTGTTGAAAACACATCGGTTGCTGAGTTCAAAGAAAAGATTTCAAGGTTGGTCATTTATAAATGGAACCGAGATTACCCGGCAGATTTCTATTTTGACATTGACTACGCAAGCGATTACAAGCTCGAAACTACGCTTGACTTTGGTGGCACCTCTCACGAAAAGATCACGAAAGAGGTGTATGTCAGATGAGCCTCTTTTCTAAAAAGCCAAAGAGCATAGCGGACTTTGAGAAAGAGATTGAGAAGCTCCGCCATAAGAAGAAACTCTCTGCCCGCAATTCCGAGCGTTTAGAAGAATACGAAAAGCAATTATCTACTCTAAAAACTGCGGAAGAAGCAGCGCAGAAAAAGAAAGCACGGCAAAAGAAAATTGCCATTGGCTCTATCGCAGCTTCGTTAGCCCTCGTCACTTGTATTATCATAGCCGGATGTATCTCCGAAAGCGGAACGGTTGAGTCGCCAGCGGTATCGCCGGGATATACCATTTCGGATTCCGCTAACGGAACGACAACACCATCCGACACAGGCTCAGACAACTCATCCTCCTCAGAAGCATCTGCATCGCCGACAACAAGCAATGCAACCACTCCCGCTAAAGAAAGCAATTCTTCTTTTTCCATTAGCGATGTACCTGCTTATTCCGGTTCGCCATATGCTGTAATCAATAACAACATTCCGTATTTTACCGAGAGCGACTATACAACCAGCTCATATGAGTATTACAGTGATCTTGACTCGTTGGGGCGATGCGGCGTTTGTGTTGCTTCCATCGGAAAAGATTTAATGCCGACCGAAGAGCGAGGCTCTATCGGAAGTGTTAAACCAACAGGTTGGCATACTGTAAAATACGATAATGTGGATGGGAAGTATCTGTATAACCGTTGTCACTTGATCGGCTATCAGCTCTCTGGCGAAAATGCCAACACAAAAAATCTTATAACAGGTACTCGCTATCTGAACATTCAGGGGATGCTGCCATTCGAGAATATGGTTGCAGACTATGTTAAAGAAACCGGAAATCACATTCTATATCGCTCCACGCCAATTTTTGAGGGCAACAATCTCCTTGCAAGCGGTGTTTTACTGGAAGCATACTCTGTTGAGGACAATGGAGATGGCATTTGCTTTAATGTATATTGCTACAATGTCCAGCCAGACATTTCGATAAACTATGCAACTGGGGATAGTTCATTCGCTGGTACTCAACAAACAGAACCGCCGAAGCAAACCGAACAATCTAATCCTCCAGCCCAAAATGTTGAAAGTACCTACATTCTGAATGTCAATACGAAAAAGTTCCACTATCCTTCTTGCTCGTCTGTCAAACAAATGAGTGACAAGAATAAGCAGACTTATACCGGAAGCAGAGATGATCTGATTTCACAAGGTTATGACCCCTGCAAGAAATGCAACCCGTAAACAAAAAAAGTGCCACCGACCCACATCAAAAGTGAGTCGGTGGCTTTTTTGTTAGTAGTTCGGAACTCCGTATCCGAGGATTTCGTAGTGACCTACGCTGTACTGGTTTACCCGACAGCTATCACCGGAGTTTCCCTCAACGGTATAAACGATACCGTTTTCGACTTTTTGGACAATACCGGTGTGGTCGGATTGTCCATCCTGCGGACCCGACGAACCCTTGTTATCCCAATCAAAGAAAATAATCATTCCGGGAACAGGCTCGGCAGAGCCGTCGATCCACTGTCCACGATCTTTGAACCACTGGACGCCGTTCACGCAGCCTGCATATTTGGGTACAACACCGGTGTCAATATAGCCGCACTGATCGGCGCACCAGCTTACAAAACAAGCACACCATTCCACACGGCTTCCGAAGCCATACCAAGACCAATACGGCTCACCGCCCACATTGCCCACCTGAGAAAGAGCGACGGTAACGATCTGATCCTCGCTATAACGGATGCCGTAAAGGACTGCCGCCCAAAGGGAATTGTTCTCATCCTTAAGCAGCTCGGCAAGGTATTCCCGCTGTCCTGCGTCAAAGCCGTATAGGTCAGCCATCTCATCCACCGTCAAATGAGAAACGGTAATATAAAGCGTTGTTTTTGTGACTGTCGTTTCCGTCTGAACGATGTTGCCGTTTCCGTCGTCCGTTTCGGTTATTTCCGTTTCTGAGTGGCTTTCACTGCGGGAGGATATGGAGTTCATCTCCCAAAAGATGTCCGAGAGGATCTGCTTCTTGCTCTCGTCCATCGTGGCAACCTCCTGCGGGTTGTCCTTGTCTGTATTCGTCTTGACTGCATAGACCGCAAGCACATCCTTCCACACAGCTCGACCGCCGCTGATCTCCATATTATCATAAGCTACCGAGTTTTTCTCCGCTTCCATCTTGGCATCGTAATCAGCGTTGATTTCCTGCACGGCTGTCTGCATCGACATTCCTGTGCCGGAATCCTCACCGGAAAAGAATATTCCGAAAACCGAGCCGCAAATCAGGGCAATCAGGCAAATCACGACAATGACCGCAACGGCAACCCAGCCGCCTGCGGCGATAGCAGCGACCAATGCTTTTGTCGCCGCTATGATTGCTTTGACTGCGGCAATCGTTGCTTTAACGGCAGCTTTTACACCGGCAACCGCTGCCTTGGCTGTGGCTTTGGCGGCTTGTGCAGCTTTTTGCGATGCTTTCACCGTAGCCTGTGCGGTTTTCTGCGCCGTCTTTGCCGCCTGCTGCGTGGTCTTGATTGCCGTTTTCGTGGTCTTGACCGACCTCTGTGCGGCTTTGGCTGTACCTTTCCCGGCAGTCTTGATGGTTTTCTTACCGGCAGACCTGGCAGACTGTTTGATCGTCTTTTCCGTTTGCTCGACCGCCTTGATGGTCTTATTCCCGGAGGTGCGGACAGTCTGCCTTTTCATTGACTCAGCCGCCCGCTTTTCCCGGAACCTCTGAACACCGTCCTTTGCTTTGGACACATTCCGTTTCGTTTCTTCCAGTCCCTTGCGCCCCTGCTTATCAAACTGGTGCGCCGCTTCGTGCGTGATACGGTCAACGCCGCCTTCCACTCGGTCGGAGGCGTACTCCTCGGCATTATGCTCATCCGGGTGCGTTGTGTGTTCTGCCTTTTCCTTCGTCTGCACATAGGCGGAGCGCATACGGTCTGCGGCGATTGCCGCTTTGTCGATCTTCTTGATTGTGCCTTTCACGACATCTCTCGTTTTAATATCAGCCATTGAACCCTCCTTTCCGGGGCGTACCCAAACGCCCCTAAATTAAAAACGAGGGGTAAAGGTATAAACACCTTACCCCTCAAAGTGCGGGAGCTGAAAAGTCTTGATATTGCTGGCTTTTTCAGCGCCTATTTTTCGACTCTGCCCGTTTTCTTCTTGCGTACTCTGCCTGCTGAGCTTTGTAAGCTCTTTGAGCGCACTTCTCGCAATATTTCTTTCGGTTGCCCTTCTTGATAATAGGCGCACCGCAGGACACGCACTTTTCAAAGCGTGTGCCAAGAATATCCGCTTCCAGCAAAGGCTCTGCCGGCAAAACAGCTTTGCGGAAATACTTGCAGAGAAGTGAGTATGAGATGCTCTGCACACAGGCGCAGGGTTCTCCGTCATCCAGCGCAAGGCAGTTGCCGTTGTCATAATTGGCACAAAGGCGCTTAATTAGGGCGTTCGCCCTCTGCCGTTGCTTCGGCGTGAGTCTTGGCAGCATCCGCACCACCGTCCTCCGTTATGCGCTTCGCCACGACCACAAGGCGGCTGTTGTTGCGGCTGTACTCACAGGTAGACAGCGTAATGAGCTTATCACCGTATTCGGCGGTTACGCCGGTATCATAGAAAGACAGCTCCTTGCACTTGGCAATGAAGTCGTCAAACGCATTGGTACTCTCTGCGTCTATAAAGCGATAAAACTTGAATGCTTCGGGACTGTCGGTGTAGACCACCGTGCGGAATACTGCAACGATCTCATACTCCTGCTTATCCGTCAGTGTGTTGAAGGTGATCATCCGATGCTCACTCCAAAAGTCTTTGCTCTTGAATTTTTCAAGGTGGGCAAACATCGAACCGTTGGACATATGGTGTCCATAGATGACAAGATTGTCGGACGGCTCCTGCACATCGCAATCCTCCTGCACATAGGGACAGCCATAGTCGGAGTATTCCTTATCAAAGCCGTGCTTTAGATAGAAATTCGGATCATTCACCGACTGCATCACGGGATAATTGATGTTGGTATCTGCAATACTGATCCAGCCCACCAAATCGCCGTTCTGCTGATAAAGCTCTGCAAGCTCCGGCAGAAGCATCTTTTCCTCGGAATATGGAATCTGCTCCGCCGGTTCCGTTGCAGCATCCGTCTGTGCCGCAGCATTCACAAGGTCAGCCAGCTCGCTATAAAGCTCAGCTTGCTTATTCGACTCCTTGTAGTGATCGATAATAAAATAGGTGCTTGTGCCGAGGACGGCTACAAACACCGCAACAAGAATCATACAGATTTTCTTTTTCATTGAATTTCCTTTCTTGACGCCAAAGGCGAGGGTTAAGCACCCTCGCCCGGTTTTGTGGTCATCAGCTTATAGAGCTTCGTGTTCTTGGGGAATTTATTGGCAAACGGTACAAGGCTGGAGCCGACCTTGATTAGTCCGTGACCGGCATCCACATTGGTGATATAGGAAAGCTGGGTGTCCGAAATGTTCAGCAGCTTCGCAAGCTCCAATCTGTCCGTAGATGCCTGATTGAGCATAACAATGAACTCGGAGTTTGCCAGCATCGTTCTTGCCGTGTGGGACTGAAGCAGGTCGTCCACATTCTGCGTGATGCCCGTGGCATAAGCGCCGTACTTTCGCACACGCTTCCAAAGGGTGAACAGAAAGTTTGCACTGTACTCGTGCTGGAACAGAAGGTAGATCTCATCAATGAAGATGAAAGTGTTCTTACCCTTAGCTCGGTTCTGCGTAATACGGTTCAGGATAGAGTCGAGGACGACCAGCATACCGATGGGCATAAGCTGCTTGCCGAGGTCAAGGATGTCATAGCAGATCAGGCGGTTATCCGTGTCCACATTGGTTTTCTTGGCGAAGGTGTTCAGAGAACCGTTGGTAAACAGCTCGATGGCAAGAGCAATCTCCTGCGCTTCGGGTTCAGATTGCTTCAAAAGCTCTGCTCTGAAATCCTGCAAGGTCGGCACTTCGCCGGTATAGTTGTTCTGCTGATAGGTGCGGTAGACGCTTGCCGTACAGCGGTCAATGATGGACTTCTGCACTGCGCCGAGGTTGTTGCCGCCGATAAGCTGTTCGCACAAGGACATAATGAACTCGGATTTCAGGATAACGGGATTTGCGCCGTCACCGTATTCCCGGTTCATATCCATCGCATTGATATGGGTGGGAGAAGTGGCAGAGATGTTGATGATCTCGCCGCCAAGTGCTCGAACAAGGGGCGAATATTCTCGCTCCGGGTCAATGATAATGATGTCTGCGTTGCCGGCAAGCACCTGATTGATGACCTCGCCTTTTGCGGTAAAGGACTTACCACCGCCCGAAACACCGAGAATAAACTCGTTGCCGTTGAGGAGCTGTCTGCGGTCTGCGATGATCATATTCTTGGAAATGACATTCTGACCGTAATAAACGCCATTGGTATGGCAAATGTCCTGCACACGGAACGGGATAAAGACCGCAAGGCTCTCTGTGGTCAGAGTACGGAACGACTCAATCTTGCGGACACCGAAGGGCATCGCCGTATTCAGTCCGTCAAGCTGCTGAAACTTGAGAACACCAAACTGGCAAAGGTGCTTTCTCGCTGTGGTAAGCAGAGCTTCTGTGTTATTGTCAAGCTGCTCCTTGGTGTCCGCCGTGTGAACCATCGTCAGAACGGCAAACATCATTCGCTGGTCACGGGTCGTCAGGTCGTCAAGGAACTCCTTCATTTCCTTGCGCTGTTGTTCAATGTCGTAGGGAAGCTGGGCAGAAAAGTTGTTGTTGGCATTCTGCCTACGCTGCCAGTTGGTCGCATTGGTTTCAACGCCGAGCAAACGGCTTTCGGCTTCTCGCACGGCTTCATCCGTGGGTACGGGGATAACATCAATGGACATCATCAGATTGCGGTTGAGGTCGGTCATTTCCGCAACCATACTGTCCTTGATATAGGAAGCATACTCTCGCAGGAACAGCACTCTGCCGTAACGCTCTCCAATCTTGAAATAATCGCCCGTGAACTCCATCGAATCAGGGCAGATGAAATCCTTGAAGTCGTGACCCTTTCTGCGGGTTTCCTTGATGTCGAAGCGGAACTCCGTTTCTTCACCGGCACGGTAAAAGTCGTGGAAAATGCGGAGCCGTTCATCCGGCTCCAGCTCCACGCACTTACTGCCGAGCCGTCCAAAGTGGGCAATCAGGTCAGCTCCCACACGGGCAAAGTAGTTTCTCGCTTCCTCTACATTCTTCTTGCATACCGAAATGGTGATATATTTCTCCTGAATGATCGAGTTTGCGCCGGTCGCCTTTTCAAGAAGCATCCGGTTATATTCCTCACGGTACTCGTCAAGAGCATCGCCCTTCAGGGGGAGAAGAATGGTTTTCTCAAAGTTTGCACGGTTCAAACGGCGGTTGTTAATGGTGATCTTGGTGGTTGCGCCGCTGTCAAGGCTGTTGAGCAGCTCCGAATACTCAAGGAACATAGCTTCCTTATCCTCACGACTGGCGACAGCATAGTTGATGTCGCTGAACTTGTAGGTCTTGGAGAACTTATCTCTGCCCACCTGAAAAATACCGTCGTCGTAAATCGCCTTGATGGGGATCACATCCTGGACGCCCCTCGGCACAACAAATCGTTCTTTATCCTGTTTGAGCAGGTTGCGAAGCGTTTTAATCATTGGCTTTCAATACCTCCTTTTGCTTGTGTTCCATTTCAGGCTTCATCATTTCGTAGTAGGTGTTGGTGGAACGGAAGGTCAGTTTCTTCGGCATCAGGAACTCGGATTTGAACCAAGCCCATACGAACTTTTCCGCCGTCATTCCGTTGTATTTGATAAAGCCGAGAGCCGCAAAGGGTGCGGCTCCCAAAATGCACATCCACGATACGGTTTCCGTGCCGACATATGGCTTGAGCAGGAAATAGAGTCCCACTGCCACCACGCAGGCGCAGGCAGAAAAAATGAACTGTCGCATAGACAGTCCAAAGAACATTGCCTCCGTATAGTTGCGGATTTCCCTGTTGATCTTAACTTCCATACTTGTGCCCCTCCACTACATCGCCGGTTGCGATATAAACGATGCTGCGCTTGGGAATATACGCAGAACCCAAAAGCAGATCGTTGACGGTCAGAATATCCGTTTCTTTCATTCGCTCAAATATACCGACCAAACCCTTTTCAGCAGGGAGGTCGTAATCCTCCGCCGACTGGACGACTTCTCCATTCAGGAGATGGATATTATAAAGTTGATAAAACATTAAATACTCCTTTCTCTACGATAGCGTTCCTTTGCCTGACGGATTTCATCGGCACAGACGCATTCATCCGCAAGGCAGTTCACATTGCCTTTGCGTCTACCGCCGTAGTACAGACAATATCGGCAATCGCAGTCCTCAAGGGTGAAGCCCTTGAAGCGGTTATAGATTTTGGTGTTGTTTTTCATAATGCGCTCCTTACAGTCCCATCATCTCTCGGATAATGCGGTCGCTCATCTTGACCGATCCAACGAGAACGAGCATATTAAAGAGCAGTTCGCCTACATAGCTCCACACCTGCGTGACCGCTGCCGCATCGGGGTTTACCACGGGCGGTGAGGACGCAAAAAGCGAGAAGATGATGCAGGACAGCACGATCACTGCACCTTCCAAGCAGACGGCGCAGTAGCTTTTGATAAAGGACTTGCCCACATTCTGACTCGGCTCACCGGCAAAGGTGGAAAGCGGAATGGGTGCAAGCGCCGTATACATATAAAGTTTGAAAAAACGCCCGTACACGGTCATTATCAGGATAAAGGACATTACGGTGATGAACAGCCCTCCGATGAGCGTGACAGCCCATAGCGGTATGCTTTCAAAGAATCCGCATTCCTCTACGCTGGTAATCAATTCAGGCGGCAAGACTGTTTGCTGTGGCGTTGAGAAACCCGCCGAACCCATTATCGTCGAGATCGTGCCTTGGATGATATTAAACAGGGCAAGCATCAGCTCCATACCGTAGGTGATGGCACCCTTGGCGATGGCAAAGCGAACGAACAGCTTCAGAGCGTGTTCCGGTTTCTTGACTTCTGTGAACGAGCCGCAGGTTTTGACCATACCGGCAACAAAGAACAGCACAAGGAGTGCAAGTCCGATAGACTGCACTGCGCCGTTGATGTTGACGATCACGCCCCATATCCCACCGCCTTTGAAGTCCTGCGGCGTTGTCGTGATAAGCTGCCAAATCTCAGCCAGCTTCTCGTTCCAAGTTTCCAATGCGTTTTCAAGGTTTTGTACGACCCAGTTGTCGCTCACGAAAAGCACCTCCTTTCAAAGAATCGGGGCGTCCCCGAAAGTCCGGGAACGCCCCACGGTAGGGTTTGCTCAGCCGACGATCAGGTCGAGGATCTCCTTGGCAAAGGTAATGATGACGCCGCCCGCAAGGGTCAGAAAGCCGTTGGCTCGCTGGGATGGGTCGTGGGACTTGAGGGACAAGCCGACCTGCACCACGCCGAAGCCCAGCAGGATAAGACCGATGGCTCGAATCAGCCCGAAGATGAAGCTGGACAGGTTGTTGACGACGGTGATGGGGTCGCCGGCAGCGAATGCCGTGACCGAGGTGCCGAGAATGAGCGCAGCGCCCATAATGGCGGTGCAGTAGATGCGGAAGCCCTTTCTGACCTTGCCGGTCATAGGGAGCTTGTTGGTATGCTTTTCGGTGTCTTTCTTAAAGATGTTCATATTCGTTTCCTCCGTTATTTTGAAGATTGGTTTTCGTCAAAGTCCTCATCGGACAGTAACACATAATCGGTTTCCGGCACTTCCGTGTCGGGCAGGGTTTTGGGATCGAGGTATGTGACCTCGATGGTCGCAATGTCGCTCCTGACAGCACCGTGCTGATAAACCCCGGCTTTCCCGTCTGCGGTAAGTGCCACATTGGGGTGCTTCAGGATGTCGTATTTGAAATCAAGCACCGGACGCTCGCCACGGATAAAAAGGATGGCGTATTGGTTGTCCAGCATACGAACCTCGTCGGGCGTGAGAAGCTCTCTGCCGCTGATTTGGTAGTTGGTGCTGTAACTGCCGCTGCGCCCTGAGCTTTTGCCGTAGGTGTTGGTGTCTATGGTCGATTTCCCCAGCAGCTCCGATACATACTTGTGCGTGGATTGCTCATTGCCGCCGAGATAAAGAAACTCGTCGCAGTTGCCGACGATGGACTCCCATTGCTTTTCAAACAGGGCTTTTAGCTGCGCCAAGTTCTGCAAGATGATACTGACCGACACGCCACGGGAGCGCATAACGGACAGTATCTTGTCAAAGTCGTCCGGCAATGAAAATAGCGATAGGTAAGCCTCTGGTGCAAGCACCTCGGGCTTTTCCCCCGCTCCACACCGTACGTGATAGTTTCCCATCATACGGCGTTCCACCGACTAAGATTACTTTTTAGTGCCTGTATAGTCCTCGAATTGTATTTCTTCCAGCTCCCTATGTTTACGGAGCTTATTGATTTTATTTTGCATTTCTTCGGTCATTGGCAGGTCTTTCAGCAACTTTCTTATCTTTATTTCATTTGTTGCCCCTACCAGTTCCGACACATCTTTTGACAGGATAATCAGATTCCTGTATGTGTCGTTCCGCTCTCCCTTGCACGGTTTGATATGCTCGCATACCATGTCTGATATTGACAGGGCTTCATGCGTTACCGCACATTTCCCTTTCTGTGCTATATACCTTGAGAGAGCGTTGTCTGCCATCTCCAGCGTAGGGTAGAGATGTGCGTTTTCCATCATGTGTTTCATAACGTCGTAGCTGATACAGTTTTCGACGTCTGAATACTTCCTCACATATTTATTGACTTCACGCCGCTTATACTTTGGATATTCGTATGACACATAGCCGACAGGGATTATCATTCTTCCCCTTATCCATCGGAACTGCTTGGACTTCCCATATTTCTCCTGTATGAACTTGCTGTTTATCTCGCCCTGCCGTTCAATAGGGATACATCGGTTATTGTGATTCATTCCGTTGCTTTTCCCTGTCACTTTAAAAGCGATTTCTGCAAAGTCCGCTGATACCATAGTTGCCATGCAGTAGTAGTTGTGCATTCCCATGACCATTGCATTATAAAGGCTGATATTTTTATCAAGCTCGCTTTGTTTGCTTGGGTTCTTTATATCCCTCCAAACATTCCTTAGCTTTTGAATGACTTTCGCCTTGCTCTTGTCTGCCATATGGGAGCGTATTATCCACTTACTGCCTTTGGGGACAACTTTAAATTTGATACCCAGAAAAGTGGTGTAATTCTTTTGCAGGTTCGTGATTCCCGATTTTTCATCACTGGTCTGTAAATGCAGGTTTTCTGCTAACCAGAGCTTCGTGGCACACATTACTTTCTTTGCTGTTGCATAGTCCCGGCAGAAGATTTTAAAATCATCAGCATACCTTACGATATACATTTCTTTCAGCTCGGTTTTTGCCCTCAGCTTGTTCCATTTCTGCGTTCTGTCTACTGTGAGTACGTTTCCCTCTTTATCAGTCTTGTTAAACTCTAAGCCTGTTTTACCCTCTCTGATTTTGAACATTTCCCACTGGCTGGCTATCCACCAGTCCAGCTCATTCAATACTACATTCGCAAGAAGTGGGGATAGAATCCCCCCTGTGGAGTACCTGTTTCGGGCGTGATAATGATGTCATTGAACAGGATTTCCGCTTTCAGCATTTGTTTGATTATCATAATCAGCTTCCTGTCCTGTATCCCGATTCCCCACAACTGCCGAATGAGCTTACTGTGGTCGATATTATCAAAGAAACCAACAATGTCTACATCTACTACAAAGTGCAGATTTTGCAACTGTGCCATTTTATAGCACTGTGCGATTGCGTTCTGCGTTGACCTGTATGGTCTGAAACCGTTGTTCCGCTCATGGAATTTCGCTTCACAAATCGGCTCAAGTATCTGCAAGATACACTGTTGTATCAGTCTGTCCCAAATGCTTGGAATCCCCAGTGGTCTGGTCTTTCCGTTATCCTTTGGTATTTCTACACGTCTAACCTTTTTGGGCTGATAATAGTTCAACTTATTTCTGACAGTTTTAATGACCGTTTCAATAGGGACTGATTGTATTGCTACAATTGTTTTCCCATCTGTGCCGGGAGTTTTGCTCCCTTTGTTTTTGCAGATGTTGCGGTATGCAAGTATGATATTCTGCTCGGACACTATCAGCGGCATAAGCCTGTCAAATGTCTTTCCATTCAGGCTGTCCTCATATAACTGGTAGCCTGTTTCTTTTGCGTCGTACCGTTCCGCATTCCGCTCTGCTTTGTTTACAATTCGTTTTGCCATAGTAACCAGCTCCTTTATCGGAGAATGATTTTTTCTTAGTCGCACCACGACAGCTATGAAAATCTCCTTAACGGTGATTACTATACAGGCATGAAAATAATCTTAGTATCGGCTCGAGGCTATCCCTCCACCGCTTATTATCACGGCTTCACAGGTACTGTGCCTCTACTCTCACAGCCACTAATGCACTTATTGTAGAAAGGAACTTTTCATTTCTTTCATTTTCGATACAACTACGGTTCTTTATCGCTGATACAGTCAGCTCCCGTATTGGCTGCTTTCCACGTTCCGCATAACTTAGGATTGTTACCACTTAGGTCGTTCCTTTAGCCCTGCAAGCATTATCTTCAAAGAGTTATCCTTAAAATACCTGTGCCCTGTAAGCACAGAGGGCATTTCATACTAACAACTTTTACTCTGCCCCGCCTGCGTACCTTCGGTACACTTGCATTTCTACAAGCCATTCGTTTAGAGCCGTACATTCGGAAACTTTGTCAGACCGCCGATTTGGTCATTCTAACCATATGGCAACCCCACCCGCACTGTCACACGCAACCCGTACCTCTACGAATCTTTCCTCGCCATAAAGCGTTAGGGTGTGCTTCGCACGACTTCCCCGAGCTTATAACCCCAACCGTCTGTATTCCTGTTGACGCTACTCGGAGTATTAGTGAATCCCCTTTCAGGCGTTACCCCTTCATTCGAGATTTCAGTTATGCAGTTCTCTAAAACCACATTTATTAAATTGTTTGTGACTTTAGGCTACGCTTTTGTCGGTTATTCCTACCGTTTTCGGCATAGAACGTGTCACACCATTGGCGAACTCGTCCATCAGAAAATGGACGGGAACGGGCAGTGCGCCACCCCCGCTGTCCGCGACCTTGAACAGTTGCTGAAACAACTGCGTATACAGCATCGATACAAGGAAATTGAAGCTCGTGTCGTTGTCGGGGATCAGGGCAAACAGCGCCACCTTTTTGGTTCCCAATGTTTTGAGGTCAAGCTCATCTGCCGAGCAAAGCAGGTTCAGGCTTTCCAGATTGAATTTCTCCAATCTTGCCTGAAGCGTAATCTGAATGGATTTCAGCGTCTTTGCCGCACCGCCGCGATAAGCCGTATAATACTTCAGCGCGATATGCCCCGGATACTCCTCCGCGAGATCGCCGAACATTTCATCAAGTATGCTCTGCTGATTGCTGTCCTCCTCGTTGACCTCTCCCGCCGCAAGCAGTTCCAACACCTTGCCAAAGGTCTGCTGATTCGGATATGCCTTGGCTTTCACATAAAAGATAAGAGCCATCAAAAGCATACTCGCCGCTGTATCCCAGAACGGGTCTTGTGATTGACTGCCCTTTGGGGTTGTTGCCTTGAACAGATTCGTGACAAGCCGCTGCACATCGTTGTCGCTCTCGGCATAGAGAAGCGGATTGTAGCACATGGACTTCTCCATGTTGATGAGATCAAGCACCCTCACTTCATACCCCTTTGCTTCCAGTAACTTTCCGGTATCACGCAGGATCTTTTGCGATAGGTAATCCTTTGAAGTAATCTCCGGATTTTCCCCCGCTTAGCACCGTGCGTGATAGTTTCCCATCACACGGCGCCCCATCAATATTTACCTATTTTATATTTTACAATTTCCAGCCAACAACCTAAGTTTATTAAGCCGTGTCCAGTTAACATCGACATTGTTCAGCATTTCTTTGTACTTTTCTATGGCTTCTGGAGTGGTTGCGTGAATCAGCTTGTGAACGGTATAGGTGACTAAAACGAGATTTTCGTAGTTGTCCTTACCGCCAAGTTCAATAGGGGTGATATGATGAACTTCCATGTCCTTCGTTTCCAGTGGCTCATGCGTTATAGCACATTTGCCCCTTTGAGCTACATACATTGAAATTCTGTTGTCATTAAGCTCTACGCTTCTTCCCTTAATCGGATTCCCCATCAAATACTGTAATATTTGAGGGCTGACTGATTTTTGCATTTCGTGTATTTTTCTTCGCCCCTCTTGTGTGTAATTACAAATTGACTGTGTAAAACACATTGGCGGCGAGGTCTTTACACCATTAACGGGGTATAGTGCCATTTTCTCAACATAGAACACCTTTCCCGTGAACTCACCGTAGAAGTTTTGAAATGCTTTGCTCTTTGAGCCTGTCTTTGTTCTGTGTGTTTTCGTTCTGCATAAGAGTGTCTTTCTGACATCGAAGGCTATGCGGCCGACAATACCAATGGCTACAAAGCGTCCTCAAATCCCCTAATCTTCAGCTACTGTTCCTATGATGGCAAAGGGACGGGTGAACACTTCCTAAAGAAATTCTACCCCGGCAGCAACAGCTTCGCCGCCGACGCACCCATCTACACTGACCTGCCCTACGGCTACACGGCCGTAGCCACCGCAGCAGATCCTACCACTGAGACAGCTCCCGGCGGAGGACTCTACTACAAGCAATATATCTATCTACTGCGGGGTAACCAGCAACCATACCACTGGTTCAAGCACTCCTACGTCGCCTCCATCCGATCTAACGAGATCGTGGAGAGACGTAGTTCTTTCAACGACGAGAAGGCCTTATTCGGCAACAGCGAGTTACGCAATCTCGTGCGCCTCGTCGGCATCATCGAAGGACCACCTCCAACGGTAGTGGATAATAACGAGTGGTTCGGCGACCTCGGCGTAGCCTCAAGCCTTGCCTTCACCATGGGATCGGGCACCAGCAACTCCGTGAGCCGACTCTATAAAAGTGATCTAAAATGCTCCTTCGGACCGCATACGGATAAACTCACGGCAGCATTCGGCGGCGGATACTCCTTCCAGAAACAACACGAGGAAGTAACAAGCCAGTCCGAGTCCATCACCGTTACCTTCGAAGCAAACGACACAGCAGACTACCGGGCCATCGCCCTCTACTCTGTACCCATTCTGACCCGTTGCGACCTAGAATACCTCTCCCCCACCCGGAGACAGAGTGTACGAATGCCCATATTCAGCTATACTTACATGACACGACAGAGTATCAAACAAGTAGAAGTGCCTCTCGACCTAGAGCCTTTCCGCATAGACAATCCAAGCAAACTTGGAGACTGGGAGGCCCGTGAGATCCTCACCATGACCGCCAGCGAGCCAAATGTCAGCAAGTCCGTCAACTTCAGCCTCAACTCCGAACGGATCGACATGACGCTGGAAACCAGCGGCACAATCTCCGACAGTCAGACCAAAGGTGCCATCAGCCTTATGGATTTGAAATTCCCCTTCTTTCAACTGGAGAACCAAAGTTCTTGGGAATGGACAGACCAGACCACGGCGACAACCTCGCAGGGTATCAGCGCATCCTATTCGAAGATACGACGCACGGACAAGCACGTCAGGCCGGAAGAGACAGCCGAGTCCTTCTCATCCACCCTCTATCTGCTCACTGCCGAGAAGTCGAACACGCTCCGTGACCAGTACTACCCCAAGCTACTCGAACGGAAGATTAGCTTCGGCACCGACACCTTTCCCTTCATGGTAAACAGCGACAAACCCTTCGTATTGGCGTGGGACATCAACAACATCACCTATGTACGAGGTGACGTGAGCATCACCGGAAATGAGGTGGTAACGGCCGACGAGCCCCTATCTATCCGCTTTCTCAACGGCATGCTTACGGTAGACTGCCTGCCGGGAGCCACCGTCAACGTCTACAGCATGAACGGCACGTTGGCTGGTCACCAGCAAGCGGTATCCGGAAAAGCAATCTTCAGCCTGCCCGGACACCTGTACACCGTGGAGGTCGTGACCGAACGTTACCGGAAAGTACAGAAAGTAGTGAGATAATACAGTTAGAAGCCATGAAGACAAACCTCCTCCAGAGAAAACGCCTCCTAACGGAAGAATCGAATCGCTGTTATCTGTGCGATGCCCCTGTCTGCACGAAGGCATGCAAGCCCGGACTAGATCCGGGCCGCTTGCTGCGGGCCTGTAAAATGGACAACCTAGCGGGAGCTATCCTCCGGGCCTACCGGATGGAAGCCTGCAAGGATTGCGACGGGCATCCTTGCGAGAAGGCCTGCCTCCGCGGACGAACCGACCGGGCGATATCCATCACCCAGATCGTACGGCAATTACAAGATATGCCAAACCCGACGGATAGTTCTCCCCTCACTTCGTCTCCGGACTTGGCGATCGACTTTTGTGGTGTCCGCTGCGCCAACCCCTTTATACTGGCCTCCTCGCCCGTAGCCCATAATTACGAGATGTGCGTCCGGGCCCTCGAAGCCGGTTGGGCCGGTATCTGCTTCAAGACGATATCATTCTATCCGAGCCATGAGGTATCCCCCCGCTTCGACCAAATGGAGGTGGATGGCGTGCCTTTCATCGGATTCAAGAACATGGAACAATTGTCGGAAGCCTCTGTCGAAGAGAATTTCGATACTCTCTATCGCCTCAAGCAACGCTATCCTGACAAATTAATCATCTCCTCCATTATGGGACGGACAGACGATGAGTGGACACGGCTTGCCCAATATTCCACGCAGGCTGGGGCCGATATCATTGAGTGCAACTTCTCTTGCCCACAAATGACGCAAGAAGGGATGGGCAGCGACGTAGGACAAAGCCCGGAACTGGTACGCCGGTTCACCGCCGCCACACGCCGGGGTACCCATCTGCCGATACTAGCGAAGATGACACCGAATATCGGGCAGATGACACCCGTGGCGCTCGCCGCCCACGAAGGAGGAGCCACCGGGATAGCCGCCATCAACACCATCAAATGTATCACCCGTATCGATGAGAAAGCACTTACGGCCCGGCCCGTTGTCTGCGGACTGAGCAGCGTGTCCGGCTATTCGGGGAAAGCCGTGCGCCCTATCGCTCTCCGGTTCATACATGAGCTGGCGAGCGATCCTTCTGCCGGCAAGATGCCTATCAGCGGGATAGGCGGTATAGAGACTTGGCGGGATGCCCTCGATTTCCTGCTACTAGGCTGCACGAACCTACAGATATGTACCGCCGTGATGCAATACGGCTTCCGGATCATCGACGATCTATGCGAAGGGTTACGACTGTTCATGCAAGAGAACGGATATAAAACCCTATCCGACCTCATAGGTATCGCTTTACCGAACATCGTACCCCCCGAGAAACTGGAACGTACGCAGATACACCGCCCGACAGTAGATAACAGCCTATGCCTCGGCTGCGGACGCTGTTTCGTTTCCTGTAACGACGGTGGACATCAAGCTATCCGTTTCACCTCTATGCGCAAACCGGTGATAGACGAGCAAAAATGTGTCGGCTGCCATCTTTGCGCATTAGTATGCCCAACCTTCGCCATACATTGACAGGATGAGGATCGAGACGGGACACCTTATTCTACTATCCATACTTCTTCTGTGCCCGCTAGTCCATTCAGACCTGCGGGCACAAAAGA
>ENA-OVGC01000917-OVGC01000917.1-human-gut-metagenome-genome-assembly--contig:-NODE-917-length-25125-cov-17.118149_pt1 | contig 25125 bp, 18 predicted proteins | sample MGYA00237768_ERZ505415 | MGnify/ENA primary metagenome ERZ505415 (study PRJEB26158, sample SAMN06016382) | human gut metagenome | biome: human gut; feature: ankylosing spondylitis patient; material...
CACTGCGGGGCTTTGTGGGCGGGCTGCGGGCGCTTGCGACTGCGGCCCTTTATCTTGTGCTAAAATCGAACGGCCTTCGTCACCCGAAAAAATGGCTTGAAAAGTTCGGCTTTTCGCCCAAACCCGTTCCCACGAATATCGCCAAAAAGTTGCCGCCGCAACGCTGGCCCAAACCGCTTTTCATCGTGTTTTTCAACTTTTCGCACAAACAGCCCACGTTTGCTTTCACGAGTGAAAGCGGGTACACACTCGGCTTTCGGAGAAGGATCGCACACAGCGGCTCACGCGCCGAAACAGGGATCTTCTCTCTCCTGGCTGCAGCGTGGTTTTGAGTTGCCAGCGAAATTCCTTTTAATCCGCCACGCTTTTATATACATACATTTCCCGGTTCTCTGTGAACCCTCAACACCAGCAGAAGAGAAAAATCCGGCAAAGCTGCCGCCATAAATTTTATCCCCAACCGTTTCTTATCGCGTTGTTCAGCTTCTCCCACAAACGGCCCACGTTCGCTTTCACAGGCGAAAGTGGGTACACACTCGCCTTTGCCAACAGGATCGCACACAGCGGCTCACACGCCGAAACAGGGGCTGTTTCGGATGGGGGCGCTATTACTACCCTCGGAGCGTTCCGCACGTTTTGGAAACCCTGCGTGGCCGGGTGTCAGAACGGCGTACTTTGCCGCTTTTGGGGCTTGGTCGTGGGTGCTCCCAAAGAACGCAGAGAGCCTTCGGGACAGCGATGCGCTTATGCGCGTCGCTGTTCCGAGGCGTCGCGGCCCCGCTGGGCTGCGTGATCTTTTTTTATTTCTGCCAAAATTGCGACTTCTACGCTCTGCGCACACAGGGCCTTTCCGCGTGTGCGAGGCGGGGGTGGTATCACTACCCTCGGCGCGCTTTGCGCGTTGCCGAAACGCTGGACGACCGCTTGTCAAAGTGGTTTATTTGCCGTTTTCTTGCGTCCCCTATTAGCATTTATGAAAGCCCCTGCAGGATACTGCCAATATCCGCATTGATACAAATTGCCTGCCGCTGGATCTCCCGCGGACACATTGCCTGCCCTTGGTTGATGCAGGCGTAGGTGGCGTTCGGGTTCTTCGCCGTCATCTGCCAGAAGGGGTACTTAATGATGACCGGCGTGTTGAAGCCGACACCCAGTTCCAGAAAGAGAATTTTTTGTCCCTGCCGGGTACGCAGAAAGTTTTCATACCGCTCCGCTGCCCGATGCCAGCCCCCGTCTTCCACAAATTTATCATCGCTGCGGAGGTTCATGGTCAGTGGTTTCCCACAGTGGGGGCAGACAGGAAGAAGTTCGGTCGGGATTTTCATATTCTCCTGCCGTTTGACCATTTCGAGGATCACGATTTCGTTATCAAAGGTCTCCTGACAGCACGGCTCGCTGCACTGGAACAGGCCATAATCGCCCTGCGTGTAGAACAGCCGCTTTTTATCAAAGCCTATTTTCTGAAAGCAGTGGTCAACGTTTGTGGTGATGACAAAATAGTCCTTGTCCCGCACCAGCTTCAAAAGGTCATCGTAGACCAGTTTGGGGGCATCCATATAGCGGTTGATGTAGATGTATCGGCTCCAATACGCCCAATGCTCCTCCGGCGTGGCAAACGGATAAAAGCCACCGGAGTACATATCGTGGAAGCCGTATTCTTTCTCGAAGTCAGAAAAGTATTCCTCAAAGCGTTCGCCGCTGTAGGTGAAGCCTGCGGCGGTAGACAGCCCTGCCCCCGCGCCGACGACCACGGCATCACAGTCCCGTAATGCTGCTTTCAGCCGTTCAATCGGATCAGAGCTGCTTTTCGTAGATGGCTTTGTCCAAATCCTTGAAAACATTGAAGATCACCTTCTTGACACTGGTTTGCTTTTTGAGAAATTCTTTGACCGTCCGGACTGCAATCTCTGCCGCCAGATCGTTGGGGAAATGAAACTCACCTGTGGAAATACAGCAGAACGCCACGCTTTCCAAGCCATTCTCTGCCGCCAGCTCCAGGCAGGAGCGATAGCAGGAAGCCAGCAGCTCTTTGTCCTCTTTGGTCACTCGCCCGTCGATAATTGGGCCAACAGTGTGCAACACATACCGGCAAGGCAGATTGAACGCGGGCGTGATTTTCGCCTGACCGGTGGGTTCGGGATGGCCCTGCTGTTCCATCAATTCCGCGCAGGCAAGCCGCAGTTCTACACCCGCATAGGTGTGAATGGCGTTATCAATGCAGCGATGGTTGGGAATATAGCAACCGGTCATGCCAGAGTTTGCCGCATTGACGATGGCATCGCACTTCAGCGTGGTTATATCGCCTTGCCAGAGATACAGACCTGGCTGGATGGGTGTGAGGCCGGCAATATCTGTGATACCCTTTGCGGCGGTTTCGCCTTGCAGATAGGCGTCCTGTGTTTGCAGGAAATCCGCGCTAACACTTTGAGGTGCGCGAATATTCATCAGACCACGCAAAAGCTGACGCTGGCTGTTTATATCGGCCGGTATGCCCATATCCCGATATTCTGTTTTCTCTTTCAAAAGCGACTGGATGAGAAACAGCCGCCGCTGTGCTTGGGTCATTTTTCCACCGCCTTAACGAAATGATTTTATAAAGGACGCGGCGGCCTCCCTTTCGGTGTGGCCGCCGCGTGTTCCTTAGAACTCGTAGGGAGGGTTGCCGGAGAAGTCGGCAATGATGCCGTGGGCATTCTCCAGATAGAACACCTCAAAGATGGGGTTGGCGGCCTCTCCGTACTGACCCTTCACAATGGGGTTCCGGATGCACATTTCCTTGGCAGCCATGTTGTTCTCAAACACAGCCTTGCCATGCAGACGAATCCATGCGTATTCCGGGCTGGAAACGGAGATCTCCACCTCCGGGTTCTCCTGCATATCCTTGTAGACGTCCTTGGTGTTGTTGGTGCAGAACCACAGCTTGCCGTCCAGTTCGCCAGCGAACATAAACGGGCGGCACTTTGCCTTACCGTCACGACCGACGGTAGCCAGATACTGCACGGGGTTGGCATTCAGAAATTCAACGACTTTATTCATGATAAATACCTCCGTAATTTGTTGTTTTCTCTTGATGCTTTGATTGTAATGCGATTTGTACGGCTTGTGAAGTACGCACAATATTGTGGTATGGTTACCTCCGGGTAACAATTAGAACTTGCCGTTCTGATTCTGCCAGGTGGACTGGTCTGCGATGGTCTCCATCACATCCCAATGCTCGGCGATCTTGCCATTCTCCACACGCCACAGGTCATAGTAGCTGGTGGGTGCGCCGCCGAAGGTCCCCTCGCTGACAGCAAGGACGAAGTTGCCCTGCGCCAGAACCATGTGAACTTCATCGTACACCATGGAGATGCCCTGCTCCGCCAGAGCGCCCAGTGCGTCGTTCAGACCGGATACACCATCGGCAATGCCGGTGTTGTGCTGGATGTAGGCATCACCGTCAAAATAGTCCGGGGTCTTCTCCAGATCGTTGCCTTGCATGACATCGTAGAGGAACTTCTTGACCAGCTCCCGGTTTTCCTCGGTCTTATCCAGAGCCGTGACCTCCATCGTGCCGTCCGTCTGGGTATGACCGGAGGGATTTGGCTCGGCCAGCGCCGCCAGATTGTCCCAATGCTCGGCGATCTTGCCGTCTCCGTCGAAACGGAAGATGTCGAAAGCGACCTGCTCACCGGCACCAGCGAAATTGTAAATCGTCTGCAAGAACACCTTGTCACCGTCCTCAAAAGCACGGATGTTGTTCACAGTGGTTTTTACATCGGCGGATGCAAGATATTCCACGGAGCCGATGAAGGCGTCCGCACCGGTGCCATATGCCAGATTGTGCTGGATGTAGCCATCCGCCAACAGGCTGTGGGCGGTGTCCGTATCGCCGGTGGCAAAGGTGTTGATGAGCGCCAGTGCCTTTTCGGTCTGGCTCTGTTCCTGCTGGACAGGCGCCGTCTGCTGGGTGTTTTCAGCGGGTGTTTGGGCAGCAGCGTCCTTTGAGCCGCAGCCGGTGAGAGCCGTGCCGAGCATGGCAAGAGCCATCGTGAAAGATAGAATTTTTTTATTTTGAGTGACCTCCTTGGTGATTGGGCTTGCTTTCGTTTGCCTCTGGCGTTATAGTAATACCGTAGCCCCCATTCGTAAAGTAAGCACAATATTGTGCCGTAGTTACCAAATAGAAACTAATGAGCAGTTACCAGAAAGAAACGATTGCGCCGTTGCTGGGTTTTCCGGCAATTTGGCGCTTGGAAAAATTTTTATGGAGGGATTCTCAAATATGGGCGAAATGACCGCAAAAGCCGCTCTTCCCGCCTGTCCCGTGGAGACCACGCTGACCCTCATCGGGGATAAGTGGAAGGTGCTGATCCTGCGCGACCTGATGCCGGGAACGAAGCGGTTCGGCGAGCTGAAAAAGTCCGTAGGCAATGTGTCTCAGAAGGTTTTGACCGCCCAGCTCCGGGCGATGGAGGAAAACGGGCTTGTTCACCGTGAGGTCTATGCCGAAGTGCCGCCGAGAGTGGAGTATTCGCTGACGGAACTGGGCAAAAGCCTGAAGCCCATTCTGGATTCCATGTGGGCTTGGGGCGAAGACTACAAAAAGCAGCAAGAATTGGCAGACGCATGAAATGGCTCACATTGAAAACCGCCTGTAACGCGATCCTGACCCAGTTTTGACCCAGAATCCGAAAAAAGCGGACAGGACTGGACGGCAACAACGGAAAATCCGCCGAGCGAATGGTGGTAAAAAGCACAAATCGGAGCCGAAATGGCTCCGATTTGTGCTTGAGACTGCCTCATAACCCGGAGGCCGTAGGTTCGAGTCCTGCCTCCGCAACCAGAAAAGTCCTGAAACCGGTCGGTTTCAGGACTTTTTTCTAACCTTTTGGCAGTAATTAGAAAGCGCAAAATAACGCTTTCTAACACTTTTCTAACACATTCCGGCAAAAGGCTGTTTTTGGGCACAAAAAGCAATCATAATAGAGAAAGTAACGCTCCCAAGATCAAGATGATCTCGGGAGCGGTTTTTCGTTCAGATGACGGCGGTATATGGCTATAAGACAGGTTCAGTAGAATGCTTCTCTTTCTACTCATCCTACGTTGTGGGACATTTAATGGGAAGTGCCTGCCTACTTGGTCAGAATATTCGGCAGCTGCGCGCGCAGGGCGGCCACGCCCTCGGCGGAGCCGAGGTCATAGCGCTCCACCATGCTCAAAACCGCCTGCAACGAGGTCTTCGGATCGCACCAGAGGTCCGGCTCGTAGCCCTTGCCGTCTACGTTCTCCATGTTGTAGATAAAGTGGAACGACTGACCGAACTGGAAGCCGATGCCGGAGTTTGGAAGCGTCCAGCCACGCACATTTCCGACCAGCTGCGCGCCTCTCGTCGGGCCGCCGATCACAAGGCAGTTGTCAAGTGTCCTGCAATAGGTCACGATGCTCTCGCCGGCGGAGCCGGACATGCTGTCTGTCAGAAGAAGAATCGGAGTGCTGTTTTCCAGCAGCTTTCCCTGAAACAGCTCATAGTCCTTATCGCCTGTCCGGAAGGCGGCAAATTCTTCACCCAGGTCCGCGTAGGCTTGGATCCTATCGAACATAGCAGTGCCCCAGTTGGAGATAATCGTTTTCTGTTCGGGTTCTTCTCCCGTGTAGCTTTTCAGCCAGTTTTTGATAAAGTCTTCATCGCCGCCGCTGTTGGAGCGGGCATCAATGATGATGAGCTTCGCGTTTTTAAGGTCAGAACCGGTGCGGACGAACTCGTCCATTGTCTCCTCATAATTCCAGTCAAACCTGCGAATCGTTATCAAGGCAATACCGTTTGATTTCAGATAATGATAATCCGGGACCTGCGAACCGTCTTCCAGATAGGACTGGCTCAGCGACCATGTGACCGAAACCGTTTTGGTCTCAGCACCCTTTGTCAAGGTGATACTGTCTGCCGTATGCGCAGCCGTCGCGGGACAGAACTGACGCAGGGAATAGCACACTCGGCCGCTGCCGTCAAGATACGGCTTCATTTCGACATTCGCGTTGCCGCAGGAGGTATAGTACCACTTCTCGGTTTCCCCCAGCAGATAGTACCCGCTTTCATCCTTGCCAAAGCTTTGACCGCTGTAATAGTAAAGATACTGAACGCTTTTTTCAAAGGCCGGTTCATACCGCCCGGCGATCGAGAAATGTCCGTCCCGAACGAAAAGCAGGTGCGAGTAAATGAGCGAGACGAGCTGGTCCCACTTGATCGTCTGATAGGATGCAAGCTCTGCACGGATGGCATCTTCCGCCTTTTGGAACGTCTCCTCACCGAAATAGTAGTAAGCGCCGTAGGAATAGTGCAGTGCACGGAAAAACAGGTCTACATCCTCGAGTGCTTCCGCGCGCGTGAGAACAGACTTGCCGGGATTATTCAGATTTTTCAGGCTGTCGATCTCTGCCTGCGTGATCTCGACCTCGCCGCGGTGATGCTGTAAATATGCTTCAAAGCCGTCGAACGACTCTTCCCTTGCCATATCGGCGCGGCGCTTCTCGTTCACGTCCTTAAGCAGTTTTTCAAATGCGTTTTGGTAGACCGCTGTGGAACCCTTGCTCAAAACGATGGCAGTATTGCTGTCGGCGTCATAATCGACGGTAAAGCCGAGCGCATCGCCGAGGTCGCGCAGCTTGAAATAGTTGTTTCCCCCGATATTGTAGACAGAAAGACCGTCCGCAGCCGTTCCGTCGATCAAAACGGACTGCTTGCTGACAACGGCTGTTTTGGACTGATCCCGCCCGCGCGCAAGCTCGCCGCCGACAGGGGTATATTCCTTCCCGGAAACGACCGTGACCGCATTGCTTTGCTCATCGAACGAAACGGAAAAGCGGCTGTCCGTCTTGCTCAGAAGCTGCGCAAGGTCGCGCAGCTTGAAATAGTTGCTGCCGTCGATGTTGTATTTGTCACAGTCTGCATCGACGCCGTCGACTGACAGGTTTTGCGGCGAAGCCACCACATTCGCGGCGGAGGCATAAGACACGGCAATGCAAACCAGGAGCAGCGTCAAAATGATGGGCAATCGCTTTTTCATGGATGATTCTCATCTCCCTTATCACGCTTTCGGTGCGCCGCTTTCAAAGAAGCGTTCCCCGTCAGAGCAATTTTTCACTTTAAGGGTAGCATACTCCATCGTATGCTGCAACGCAAATTTTGCATAAAAGCGGTATCGCCCGTCTAAAGGCGACCGATAGCTTCATCCGCGGCCTTTCAGCCGAGCTTCTGCGCAAGGTCCTCGAGCGCGGCGGTCATCGCCTCTTCAAACGAGGGGTGCGGACGCATGGCCAGCAGGAATTGATCGACCGTCATGTGGTTGGCGAGCGCCTGCGAGACGCCGCCGATCATATCGCTTGAATGCTCGCACATGAGCTGCGCGCCGAGAAGCTCGCGTGTTTCGGCGTGGGCGACGAACTTCATAAAGCAGCGGCCCGGGTCGGCGATGAGCGTCTTGGCGTTGTCGAACATGACGTGTTTGCCGACCTTGACGGGGATGCCCGCCTCCTTGGCCTCGGCCTCGGTGAGGCCGACGACCGCGATCTCCGGACGGCAGTAGATGCAGCTCGGCACGACGGACATGGATGTGTGATTTTCCCTTCCGTAGAGCAGGTCGACGCAGGCGATGCCCTGCGCGGTCGCCACATGGGCGAGCTGAATTTTGGCCGAGACGTCGCCGATGGCGTAGATGTGGGGGATGCTCGTCTCGTAGCGCTCGTTCACGGCGATGCTGCGGCGGTTCATCTCGACAGAAATGCCATCCGCGAACAGGCCGTCGCAGTACGGGCGGCGGCCGATGGCGCAGAGCACGGCCTCGCCGGAGACGGTCTCGCTCTTTTCCTTGCAGATGAAGTTGACGGCGATATCCTCACCCGTCTTCTCGACGCTCTGGACCATCGCGTTCGTGAAGACCTTCACGCCCTGCTTTTTGAGGATGAGCGCGAGGCTCTGGCCGAGCTCCTTGTCCATGTTGGGCAGCAGGCGGTCCATGCCTTCGATGACGGTCACTTCACAGCCGAGGTCTGCGTAAAACGTCGCAAACTCGATGCCGATGACGCCGCCGCCGATGATGACGATGGAGCGGTACAGGTGGTCGCACCCCTCAAGCAGCTCGTCGGAGGTCATCGCGAACTCAAGTCCGGGGATCGGCGGGCGGGACGGGACGGAGCCGGTGGCGATGAGAATATCGTCGCAGGTGTAGTCGTTGGCACCGCCCTCGGCGTCCGTCACGCGGACAGCGCCGGGTGCGGTGATGAGCGCCGTGCCGCGCAGAAAGTCGATCTTTGCGGTCTTGAAAAGCGATTCAATGCCGGAGGACAGCTTTTGCGAAATTTCGCGCTTGTAGGCAAAAATCTCCGTCATGTCGGCGCGGATATCGTCGGTGTGGATGCCGGCGTGTGCGCCGTGCTTGGCGTCGTGGAAGATCTGAGAAGAGTGCAGCAGCGTTTTCGTCGGGATGCAGCCGCGGTTTAAGCAGGTGCCGCCCGCTTCGCGCTTCTCGACGACGGCGACCTTCTTGCCGAGCTTGGCCGCATGGAGCGCAGCTTCGTAGCCACCGGGGCCCGCGCCGATGACGATGAGTTCATAATGAGCCATAATAGTTCGTTCCTTTTTGAGAGCAATGCCGCCGACTTTTCGGCGGCATTGCGTGATGTTAAGATATGCGCTGCCTTCGTCAGGCAAACTGATAACGTAAAACCATGTTGCGCGCCGCGCCGACCTCGTCGAGACGGCGGACGGGCGTGGAGTGGGGAGCGGTGTGGAGCGTCTCGGGATCGGAGTGCGCGAGTTCAAAGAGCTTGCAGTAGATGCCGCAGACCTCGTCCATGGTCTCCTTGCTCTCAGTCTCGCAGGGCTCGATCATGAGCGCCTCATGGACGATGAGCGGGAAGTACATCGTGGGCGGGTGCAGGCCAAAGTCGAGCATGCCCTTGGCAAGGTCGAGCGCGGAGACGCCCGTCTCCTTGTGGAGATCGACGAGCGACATGACGAACTCGTGCATGCAGATCTCGTCATAGGCCATGGTGAAGGTATCCTTGAGCCTGACGCGCATGTAGTTCGCGTTCAGCACGGCGTTCATCGCCGCCTCGCGGATGCCGGACTTGCCGAGCGTGAGCACGTAGGTCAGCGCGCGCACGACGACGTCGAAGTTGCCGTAGAACATCTTCACGCGGCCAATGGACTTTTCGGGGTATACAAAGCCGTACTTGCCGTCCTTTTTGACGACCAGCGGGCCGGGCATGTACTTTTTGAGGAATTCCTTGCAGCCGACCGCGCCTGCGCCGGGGCCGCCGCCGCCGTGCGGTGTGGCGAACGTCTTATGCAGGTTACTGTGGATGCAGTCAAAGCCCATGTCACCGGGACGGACGACGCCCATGACGGCGTTGAGGTTCGCGCCGTCGTAATAGCACAGGCCGCCCGCATCGTGAATGATCTTCGTGATCTCGAGGATGTTCTTGTCGAAAATACCGACGGTGTTCGGGTTCGTCAGCATCAATCCCGCGGTGTCGGGGCCGACGGCGGTGCGCAGCGCGTCGAGGTCGACGCAGCCGTCTGCGCCGGACGGGATGTTGATGACCTGGAAGCCGCACATCGCGGCGGTCGCGGGGTTCGTGCCGTGGGCGGAGTCGGGCACGATGATCTTCGTGCGGTTAAAATCGCCGCGGTCGGTATGATAGGCCTTGATGAGCAGAACGCCCGTGAACTCACCGTGCGCGCCCGCCGCGGGCTGGAACGTGACAGCGTCCATGCCGAAGACCTCGCCAAGCTCAGAGCCTAACGTGTGCAGCGCCTCGAGCGCGCCCTGCGCGGTCTCGATGGGCTGGAGCGGGTGGAGCTGGGTGAAGCCCGGCAGCGCCGCCATGTCCTCGTCGATCTTGGGGTTGTACTTCATCGTGCACGAGCCGAGGGGATAGAAGCCGTCGTTCACGCCGTGGATGCGCTTGCAGAGGGCGGTGTAGTGGCGGGTGAGCTCGTTTTCACTCACGTGGGGCAGGTGCAGCGCCTCGCTGCGCTCTTCGGGAAGCTGATATTCGGGAACGTCACACTCCGGCATGAGGGTCATGCCGCGGCCTTCGACGCCAAGTTCAAAAATGAGCTTCATTTACAGCACCTCCTTCACGATGGCGACAGCTTTGTCGAGCTGCGACTTGGAGACGAGCTCGGTCACGCACCAGAGAATGCCGCCCTCAACCTCTGCGCCGCCGAGGATGCCCTCTGCTTCGAGCGCGTCGAGGATCTTTCTGCGGCAGTTGGGGCATTCGACCTCGGTGACGAACTCGTGGAAGAATTCACCCTTGTACTTCAAGGTGCAGCCGATCTTTTGGAGCTCAGAAGCGAAATAGTGCGCCTTCGAGGTGCAGAGCCGCGCGCACTGCTTCATGCCCTTTTCGCCCATCGCGGCCATGTAAACGCCCGCGGCGAAGGCACATAACGCCTGGTTGGAGCAGATGTTGGAGCTGGCCTTTTCGCGGCGGATGTGCTGCTCGCGCGCGGACAGCGTCAGCACGTAGCCAACCTCGCCGTCCACATCTTTCGTCTGGCCGACGATGCGGCCGGGGAGCTTTCTCGTCATGGCGGACGTCGTGGCCATGAAGCCGAGGAACGGGCCGCCGAACGCCGTGTCGAGGCCGAGGGGCTGACCGTCGCCGACGGCGACATCCGCGCCCATCGCGCGCGGCGTGGGCAGAATGGCGCAGGCGATGGGGTTCACGCCCATGACGAACTTTGCGCCCGCGGCGTGGACGATCTCACCGGCCGCCTTCGCGTCTTCGATCTGGCCGAAGTAGTTCGGCTGCTGGAGGTAGAAGCACGCGGCGTCATCGCCGAGCGCTTCCTTGAGCGCGTCGAGATCAGTTCTGCCGTCCTTTGCGGGGACGACAAAAAGCTCGGTATTCGAGGCAAAGCAGTAGGTCTTCATGACCTCGATGACCTGCGGATGGGCGCAGGCGGAGACATAGGCCTTCGTGCGCTTGCGGTCCTTGCACATGGGGATCGTCTCGGCTGCGGCGGTCGCGCCGTCATAGTGCGAGGCGTTGGAGACGTCCATGCCGGTCAGCTCGCAGATCATGGTCTGGAATTCGAAAGTGCCCTGCAAAACGCCCTGGCTGATCTCCGCCTGATAGGGGGTGTAGCAGGTGACAAGCTCTTCGCGGGAGGTGACGGATCTGACGACCGACGGGATGAAGTGGCGGTAGGCGCCTGCGCCGCGAAGAACGGTCTTGAAGACCTTGTTCTTTTCGGCCATGGCGGTGACGGCCTCGCGCACCTCAAGCTCGCTCAGGCCCTCGGGGATGTTCAGCCCGCCGCTCCGCAGGAGCATTTCCTGCGGGACGGCCTTGTACAGCCCTTCCAGACTGTCGACCCCGATGGCGGCGAGCATTTCTTCCCGTTCCGCAGCCGTGGTGGGAACGTAAGAGCCCATGTTAGCCCTCCTGCGCGCAATGCGCTTCGTAAGCGGCGGCGTCAAGCAGCGCCTCAGTGTCGGTCACGGGGGAGACCTTGATGATCCATGCGCCGTAGGGGTCGGAATTCAGCGTCTCGGGTGCGTCGGCGAGCGCTTCGTTGACCTCGCAGATCGTGCCGCTGACGGGACAGATCACGTCGGAGACCGCCTTGACGGACTCGACATCGCCGAAGCTCTCACCGGCGGTGACGCTGTCGCCCTCGGCGGGCAGGTTGATAAAGACCACATCGCCCAACGCGTCCTGGGCAAAATCAGAAATGCCGATCACGGCGACATCGCCGTCCATCTTGACCCACTCGTGGGACTTGGAATACTTCAGCTCAGCAGGGATGTTCATGGTAATTTCCTCCTCAAAATCGTTCTCAATGAATGTTGGTTGTTATTTACGGTCAAATGGTTTCCGAATATTCGGTCAAAAATCTCTATTTCAGCGTTCGAGCTTGTAGAACGGCATTGGCACGATCTCAAGCTCGACCATGCGGCCGCGCACGTCGGCGTTCAGATGCTTGCCGATCTCGATATCTTGGGCGGGGATGTAGCCCATCGCGACGCCGCAGCCGATATAGGGTGCGAACGTGCCGGAGGACGCCCAGCCGATCTTTTCTCCGTCCGTCGTGTAGAGGTCGCAGTGCTCGCGCACGATGCCGCGGCCGACGACCTTCATGCCGATGCGCTTCATTTTCGGCGCGCCGAGCGCGACAAGCGCGTCGCGGCCGATGAAGTCCTTGCCCGTGAGCTTGCACGGAAGTCCCGCCATCTTCGGCGTGATCTCGTCGTTCATCTCGTGGCCGTAGAGCGGCATCGAAGCCTCGAGACGCAGCGTGTCGCGCGCGCCGAGGCCGCAGGGGATCAACCCCTCGGGCTCGCCCGCCTTCAGAAGCGCTTTCCACAGGTCGACGGTGTCCTCGGCCTTGCAGTAGATCTCAAAGCCGTATTCACCGGTGTAGCCCGTCTGGGAGACGAGGGCGCGGATCGTGCGCTCGCCGAGGTTCAGGGGCACGTCTTCGGTGAAGGTGTAGTACTTGGCGGGGATGTACTGCTCGTCGCAGAGCTTTTTGAGAATGTCGCCGGACCTGGGGCCCTGCAGGGCGATCTGGCCCCAGTCGTTGCCCTCGTCGCGGTAGTCGACGTCGCCGGAGAGATGGCTCTCGACCCAGGCGGCGTCCTTTTCGCGGTTGCCCGCGTTGACGACGAGCCAGTAATTGTCCGCTGCGCAGCGGTAGACGATGAAGTCGTCGATGATGCCGCCATTGTCGTTGCAGAACATCGAGTACTTGATCTCGCCGTCTTTCATGTTCGAAATGTCGGCGGTGATGATCTTCTGCACGTTGACGACGGCGTCAGGGCCCTTGAGGCGAAGCTCGCCCATGTGGGAAACGTCGAACAGACCGGCCTTTTCACGAACGGCCATGTGCTCGGCAATCACACCGGTGGGATACTGCACGGGCATCAGGAAGCCGCCGAATTCGACGATCTTGCCGCCCATGTCCACATGCGTTTGGTAAAGTGGGGTCTTCTTTTCCATAGTGCGCATCCTCCGAAAACAATAATTTTAATGAATCTTATAAAAATTATTAAAATTAAGCATCAAAAAAGAGGCACAAAACTCCCTTTTGAGCTTTGTGCCTCCGTTGATCACCTGAGAGATTCCCCGCCCGAGTCATCGCGGCAGGTTGCACCTTCGGCGTGCGTAAACGCACTTTTCGGAGCGTCGTCCGAGTTCGGCCCTTTTGCCTGAGAGCTTCTGCGTTCCCCTTCGGCGCCGCGGCAGAATATTCCGCGGTCTCTCCCGAACTCATCATCCGATCGGTTGATTCATTTTACTTTTTAAAGCTAACATAAGAATAGGCCTTTGTCAAGAAAGAAAAAATAATATTTTGTTAAAATATTTCAAGCGGAAATTCGGCAAACCGAAAACGGCCGAAACGGGTCAAAATTTGAAAGCATCCCGTTGTTATGACTGCGTTGCCGGCCAGGTTCCATTTCGCTTCGGCATAGCTTTATTTGTATTTCGCATTTGCATTTTGCCTAAAGCGGCGGCGGAGAAGTGATGGGGCGTCTATTTTCTTCGACGAAATCCGTCCTGCGCGGACAAAATTGTATTGACAACGGCGGAGGATGGGTCTATTGTACACACATCATTCGTCAAATGCTTTGAGCAGGACACGACTTCCCCGGATCACCGCTTTCAGAGAGCCGTTGGTGGTGCAAAACGGCAGCAAGGAACGGGCAGGCCATCCCCTGTGAGCAGCCGCGGTGAAAGGCGCAAACGCCGAGTAATCGCAGCCGGTCCTCCACCGTTAACAGGGTACGCTCTCCGATCCATTCGGGCAGCGGTCGAGCGGCCGGTTTTCCGGCAAGCAAAGTGGTAACGCGGAAGTTGAGATCTGCGGCGGATATCGCCGCGATATTGGCCTTCGTCTTTGCGATGGGTTTTCGTTGTGGAAAATCCGCAGCAGAGGCGGGGCTTTTCTTTTTGCTCCCGGCATTGACGAAGAACACAGCTTTTTTAGGAAAGAAAGGGAAATCACATGAACACACTCGTCATCGTGCTGATCGCGGCGGTCGTCCTCGTCGCTGCCTACGCACTCTATGGGCGCTGGCTCGCCAAAACCTGGGGCATCGACCCCAAGGCGCAGACGCCCGCCGTCAAGTATAACGACGGCAAGGACTTTGTCCCCACCAACGGCTGGACCGTCTTCAGCCATCAGTTTTCCTCCATCGCGGGCGCGGGCCCTGTCACCGGCGCGATCCAGGCCGCCGCGTTCGGCTGGCTGCCGGTGCTGCTGTGGGTGCTGCTCGGCGGCGTCTTCTTCGGCGCTGTGACGGACTTCGGCGCGCTGTACGCCTCCGTCAAAAACGACGGCAAGTCCATGGGCATGCTGATCGAAAAGTACATCGGCAAGCTCGGCCGCAAGCTGTTTCTGCTGTTCTGCTGGCTGTTCTGCCTGATCGTCATCGCAGCGTTCGCCGACATGGTCGCCGGCACGTTCAACGCCTACACCGTGGTCGACGGCGTGACGCAGCTTGCTGACGCCGCGCAGACCAACGGCGCAGCCGGTATGGTGTCCATCATGTTCATGGTGTTCGCCGTCGTCTTCGGCCTTGTGCAGAAGAAGCTGAACCTCTCGGGCTGGAAGGAGGCCGTGCTCGGCATCCTCTGCATCGTTGCCTCGTTCGCCGTCGGCATGAACTGCCCGCTCATCTTCGGCAAGGCGACTTGGAGCTACATCACGTTCGTCTACATCTTCTTCGCCGCCGTTCTCCCGATGTGGCTTTTGAAGCAGCCGCGCGACTACATGACCACCTTCATGTTCATCTGCATGATCGCGGGCGCGGTCGTCGGCCTTCTCGTTGCGCATCCGACGATGAACCTCCCCGTCTTCACGGGCTTCAACAATGAAAAGCTCGGCACGATGTTCCCCATCCTGTTCGTCACCGTCGCCTGCGGCGCGGTGTCCGGCTTCCACAGCCTCGTCTCCTCCGGCACGTCGTCCAAGACGGTCGAAAACGAGAAGGACATGCTCAAGGTCGGCTACGGCGCGATGATCCTCGAGAGCCTGCTTGCCGTGCTCGCGCTCTGCGTGGCCGGTGCGGCCGCCGCGGCGGACGGCACTCCCGCCGCCGGTACCCCGTTCCAGATCTTCAGCCGCGGCGTTGCGGGCTTCTTCGAGATGTTCGGCGTGCCGAACTACGCCGCCACGGTCTTTATGACGATGTGCGTCTCCGCCCTCGCCCTCACGAGCCTTGACGCCGTCGCGCGTATCGCGCGCATGAGCTTCCAGGAGCTTTTCAGCGTGGACGACATGGCCCACGCCGAGCCCTGGCGCAAGCTCCTGTGCAACACGTATTTCTCCACGGTGCTGACGCTCGTGCTCGGCTACGTGCTCACGAAGATCGGCTACTCCAACATCTGGCCGCTGTTCGGCTCGGCGAACCAGCTGCTCTCCGCGCTCGTGCTCATCACGCTGTGCGTCTTCCTCAAGGTCACGGGCCGCAGCAACAAGATGCTCTTCCCGCCGCTCGTCATCATGCTCTGCGTCACGTTCACGGCGCTGGTGCAGCGCCTGATGGCCATGGTGAGCGCCATCCAAAATGCCGCTGCCGTCACCATCCCCGCGGGCGAGACGACCTGGGGCGCGGTGTTTATCGCCAACGGCTTGCAGCTCATCATCGCGGTGCTGCTCATCGTGCTCGGCGCGACCATCGTCGTGAACTCGATGAGAAGCTACGTCGCCAGCAAGCACAACAGCGAGGCCAAGGTCTAATTTTGAAAAATGTGCAAAAAAGGAGGCCTTCCGTCGGGAAGCCTCCTTTTTTTGCTTTATTACCAGCTTGCGACCGTGCCGTCGCATCTCGGTTCGGTGCCCGCGGCGTAAACGCCGTTTTCACACTTCCAGATGATCTCGCCGCGGCCCATGGCCGTGCGGTCGTCGACGATCTCGACCTCGTGCCCCATTGCTCGCAGCTGCTCGGCGATCGCCTCGCCCGCCTCGCGCTCAATCTGGAGCTTTTTGCCGCCGATCCACTGGATGCGCGGCGCGTCGAGCGCCTCCTGCGGGTTCATGGCATAGTCAATGGTGTTTGTCAGCACCTCCACCTGCCCCTGCGGCTGCATGAATGCGCCCATCACGCCGAACGGGCCGACGGCCTCGCCGTCCTTGAGCAGAAAGCCCGGGATGATCGTGTGGTAGGACTTCTTTCCGCCCTCCAAATAGTTATCGCTCTTCGGATCGAGGGAGAAGTTCGCGCCGCGGTCCTGAAGCGAGATGCCCGTGCCGGGGATGGCGATGCCCGCGCCAAAGCCGCAGTAGTTGCTTTGGATAAGCGAGACCATGTTGCCCTCTGCGTCCGCGGTGCAGAGGTAGATCGTGCCGCCGCAGTGCGGGTCGCCCGCTTTGGGCTCGAGCGCCTTGTCTGTGATGAGTGCGCGGCGGGCGGCAAGATAGTCGGGCGAGAGCAGCTCGCTGACCTTTGTTTTCATATAGCGCGGGTCGGCGACGTAGGTCTTCGTGTCGGCAAAGGCGAGCTTGATGGCCTCCATGACCTTGTGATAGTAGTCCGCGTCCTCGCGCTTTTCAGGCAGCGACAGCCCGTTGAGCATGCCGAGTGCCATCAGCACCGTGATGCCGTGGCCGTTGGGCGGGATCTCGCAGACGGTGTAGCCGCGGTAGTCCTGCGTGATGGGCTCGACCCATTCAGGGTGATAGTTTTTAAAGTCATCCTCGCAGAAGTAGCCGCCCGTGGCGCGCGAATGGGCGACGATCCGTTCCATCAGCTCACCGCGATAGTAGCTCTCGCAGTTCGTCTCAACGAGGGAGCGCATCGTGTCGGCATAGGCGGGGAAACGGAAGACGTCGCCCGCGCGGTACGGCGAGCCGTCCGGCTTCATAAAGCTCTTCCACCAGTATTCATAGGGGGCGGGGTCCTGCGCCATGACCCTGGCGATGCGCCTGCTGTCGCGCGCCCAGAGCTTGCCGACATTGACGGGCACGGCATAGCCGTTTTCGGCGTAGGAAATGGCGGGGGCGAAGAGCTCGGAGAGCGGCTTTGTGCCAAAGCGCCTGTTCAGCGCGGCCCAGCCCGCGGGCGCGCCCGGGACCATCGTGGGGAGCCAGCCTTCCTCGGGTACCTCGGAAAAGCCTTTTGCGCGAACCTCGTCCGCGCTCAGCGCCATCGGCGCAACGCCGCTGGCGTTCATGCCGTAGAGCTTTTTTTCCTTCTCGATCCACACGAGCGCGAAACAGTCGGACCCAAGGCCGTTACCCGTCGGCTCAAGCAGCGGCATCGCGCCGGCCATGGCGACGGCGGCATCGACGGCGTTGCCGCCATTTTTCAGCACGTCGAGGCCGACCTGTGCGCCGAGGGGAACGGACGTGCAGCACACGCCGTTTTTGGCGTAGACCACGTTGCGGCGGGAAGAATATCGGTAAGTTAACGGATCAAAATTCGGCATGATCGTTCTCACTTTCGTCGTTTTTCCCAGTATAGCAGTCCGCGCGAAAAAGGGCAAGAAAAAGGCGCTGTGCGGCGCGGACAGAGCAGCGTGACGGAACCATACGGAAAGCTGGATATTCGCCCTGCAAAAGCGCGATAAATTTACGCTTTCCCGCTTGACATCCTATAAAAATGCATTATAATACAATCAACTTCATCATCAATGCCTCCTTTGGCACCGGCCGGGGAGAAAAGGCATCCATGACTGAGCCGTAGGTATTCCGGGCGACCGGATAAGGCTGGGTCGTGGGTGCTGTTACTTTTTTATAGAGAAAAGGAGAACGATATGAACATCAAGCCCTTTGCGGTGGAAGAATGGATGAACGAGTACGAGGTGGGTGCGCGATACAACATCGCCGAGACCTGCGTCGACTCCGTTTCGCTCGACGAGCTTTTCGAGCTCACGGGCGAGAACAAGGAGGACTTTTTGAAGGACTTCTGTGCCCAGCGCTTGACCTATGGCGATATCTGGGGCAGTGAGGCGCTGCGCAGCGGCATTTCCAAGCTCTACCACACGATCAAGGCCGATGAGGTCGTGCTTACGCACGGCGCGGCGGGCGCGAACCATCATGTGTTCTGCTCGCTCATTTCCGCGGGCGACCGCGTGGTCAGCATCATGCCGACCTATCAGCAGCTCTACTCCATCCCCGAGGCCATCGGCGCGGACGTCGCCATCATGCACCTAAAGCAGGAAAACGACTATCTCCCCGACCTGAATGAGCTCAAGAGCCTCGTCACGCCCGAGACGAAAATGATCTGCATCAACAACCCCAACAACCCCACCGGCGCGCTGATGAGCAAGGAGCTGCTGGGGAGCATCGTGGAGATCGCCCGCGGCGTGGGCGCGTACATCCTCTGTGACGAGGTCTACCGCCACCTGACGCAGGAGGACGAGTGGTGCGAATCCATCGTCGACCTGTACGAAAAGGGCATCTCGGTCAGCAGCATGTCCAAGGTCTTCTCGCTCGCGGGCCTTCGCATGGGCTGGATCGCCACGCACGATGAAGCGGCGCGCAAGGCGTTCCTGTCGCACCGCGACTACAATTTAATTAGCTGCGGCATGTTCGACGATGCGATCGCGTCCATCGCCCTGCGCCACAGCGACGTGATGCTCAAGCGCAATCAGCGCATCGTGCGCGAGAACCTCGCCATCCTCGATGACTGGATCAAGGAAAATCCGCACTTTTTCTACACCAAGCCCAAAGCCGGTACGACCGCGCTCGTTTACTACGATTTCGATATCCCCTCCTACGAGTTTTGCAAGCGCATGTACCACGAGACCGGTGCGTTCGTCACGCCGGGCGACTGCTTCGAGCAGCCCCACAGCATGCGCGTCGGCTACGCCTGCGACGTCAACACGCTCAGAGACGGCCTTGCCGCGGTGACGGAGTTTGCCGCGACGCTGTGAGCGGCGAAAACACGCGATAAATAAAAGAAATCCGTCCGGTCATCGACCGGACGGATTTTTGACTTGTAAGGGGTTCACGCCTTGGCCCTGTTCCCGCGCATGAAGTGCAGAATAAGGCCGATGGCCGTGCCGATAAGCGTCGGGCAGATCCAGCCGAGGCCGAGGTCGGCAAACGGTAGGTACTGCTGACCGAACGCCTTGATGGCCGGACCGTGGATGGCGTTGAACACGCTCTCGGGCAGCGCGATGATCAGATCGTAAACGGCAGCGATGAGCGTGAAGCCGATCGTCCAGCAGTACGCCGTGCGGTCGTGGCCGAAGAATTTACCGAGCAGCGCCAGCGCAATGAGCGCGATGGAGAGCGGATAGAGGAACATCAGCACCGGCAGCGAATAGCTGATGATGGCGCTGAGGCCGAGGTTCGCAAACACCAGCGACGCGAGGCTGAAAATGATTGCCCAGATGCGGTACTTTGGCCCGTCGGGGAAGAGCGCGCTGAACGTCTCGGCGCAGCTCGTGATGAGACCGACGGCGGTCTTGAGGCACGCGAGCGTCACCGTGGCGGCGAGGATGAAGAGACCGGCGGAGCCGAGGTAGTGCTGTGCGATCTGCGCGAGCGCCGTGCCGCCGTTCTCGCTGGCTTCAAGCACGCCGCGGCTCTGCGTGCCGGCGATCGTGACGGCGATGTAGATGAACGCCATCAGAAGGCTGCTGAAAATGCCCGCGCGGACGGTGCTCCCCGCCACAGCGGCGGGATCGTCCACGCCGAGGTCACGGATGACCTGCACGACGATGATGCCGAAGGCAAGACTCGCCAGCGCGTCCATGGTGTTGTACCCTTCGAGGAAACCAGCGAAAAACGGCTGGGACGCGTAGTCGCCGAGCGGCTCGACATCCGCGATGGCCGCACTCGGAGAGAGGAGCGCGACGACGACCAGAATGCCGAGGAAGACGAGAAAGCAGGGGTTCAGAATTTTGCCGACCCAGGTCAGGATCTTGCCCGGGCGCAGTGCGAAAAAGAGCGCCGCGGCGAAAAACGCTACCGAGAAGAGCAGCAGGTACAGTGTGTTACTGCCATTTTGCGGAAGCACCTGCTCAAGTCCCACGGTGAATGATGTCGTCGCGCAGCGGGGAATGGCGAAAAACGGCCCAATGGTCAGATACAGCGCGCAGGTGAAGAACATCGCGTAGGGGCGGTTGACCTTGCTGCTCAGGTCAAAAAGACCGTTGGAGCGGCTGATGCCGAGCGCGGCCACGCCGAGCAGCGGCAGGCCCACTCCCGTGATGAGAAGCCCCAGAATGGCCTGCCAAACGTTGGAACCGGCCATCTGGCCGAGGTGCACGGGGAAAATAAGGTTACCTGCGCCGAAAAACAGGCCGAAGAGCATGCTGGCAACATAGGTGTATTCCTTGGCGGTGAGCTTGCGTTTCATGGTAAAAAATTTCCTTTCATGGCGGTGGGGCAAAAATGCCCCGTCCTAAATGATTCGGGTAACAAAAAACCGGTCTGTTCCCGCGCTCTGACATTGCAAGGGGATACTCCCATGCTTGTGGAACATTCCACAAGTGCTTTGCCAGATCAATGGAGCATACCGGATCCATGCTGCCGATCATTGCAGGCAGCGAATCAAACCGAGCCTTGGACAATGAGGTCGATCAAACCGCTGCCGACTGCTTCGACGACATAGATTCGGACGAATGCCCCTCTACGCCAACGATCAGTCGCCAGCTTACTCCAAAATTGACATTTTTGGACGTAACCATGGTGTTCAAACGATCGCCTCCTTTGCTGCGGAAATTGGCATCATTATACCATGCTATTACATTTTGTCAAGTATCAATGAGAGAATGATATGTTAAAATCGGAAGCGAAAAATTGGGCCGATGGATGAAGCTTCATTCAAGCCACGCAAAGAAGCATGCGGCGCGATAATGCGCCACCTTGCGGTAAAGGCGCGAAAAAGGCGCGAAAACAGACTGCTTTCGCACCTTTTCGGTAAATAAAAAGATCAGAACACCACGACGAGCAGCATCTTGAACTGCTCCTGACCGTACACCGCGTGCGGGTGACGCGCGGGCATGACGATGGATTCGCCCTCGTGCAGGATGTGCTCGACGCCGTCGATCGTGATCCGACCCACGCCGTCGAGGCAGGTGACCATCGCGTCGCCGCCGGATTCGTGGGTGCTGATCTCCTCACCCTTGTCAAACGAGAAGAGCGTGATGCTCACGTGCTCGTTCTGTGCCAGCGTGCGGCTGACGACCTGACCGGACTGATAGGCGACCTGATCGCGCAGGGTCAGAACCTCTGCCTTGCTGATATTTTTCATACCGTCCATGATAGTTTTCCTCCTGTTGAAACGCGCGGCGTTTACCGCCGCGCGTGATATGACTTTCTTATCATGCCCTTTTTGCGGAAAAAGGCAACGATTATTTTGCTTTGTGCGCCAGCACGCAGTACCACTCGCTGTTTTCGATGTCAAACGCGCCGAACTGCACGGGAAAGGCCTTGACCTGAATGTCCTGATAGCCGAGCTGCGTGAGCTTGTCGAGCAGTAATTTCTGCGGCACGGGGTGGTAGTGCTCCTCAAAACGCTCTTTTTGGAAGATTTTGTTATCGCGCTCGAAGGTGTAGACAAGATTGAAGACAATGGAGCCGTCGGATAAATGGTCCCAGACCTGCATGAGGTTCACGCGGTCGCCGTTTGGCAGAAAGGCGGGATTGTAGCAGTAAAAACGCTTTTTCTGCCCCACGATACGGTCCCAGTTGCGAAGGTCGAAGTAGAGGCAGCCTCCGGGCTCCACGAGCGCGTCCATCTGCTCCAAAACGCCGGTGATCTCGTTGTTTGTCACGTAGGCAAGCGAGTTGCCGGTGCTCATCACGCAGTCGAAGCTGCGGTCAAAATGAGACGTCAGGTCGCGGAAATCGCTCTGCCGCAGGTCGATGGCGATGCCACGCTCGTCCGCCTTTTTGCGGCAGCGCGCGAGCATGCTGCCGCTCAAATCGGAGCCGTACAGCGAGACGCCGAGCTGCCCGAGCGGCAGCGTGAGCGAGCCCGTCCCGATGCTCACATCGAGCGCCGAGCGAATGGGCCTGCCGTCGAAAACGGTCTGCCAGTGGGAGAGGGTCTGTGCATCCTTTTTCGGGGAGTCGAAGAGGTCGTAGATGTCGGTGCGGTCGTAGACGCTGGCCATAGTGAATGTTCCTCCTGATAAAATATTGGATCGCGCCCCGCGCTCAGCGCTTTTTGCGCTGGGACGAGGACGGAATGTCCATTTCCGCGCGGTACTTGGCGACGGCGCGGCGGCTGACCTCGATGCCGAGAGCCGAGAGCGTCAGACGAAGCGCCTCGTCCGAGAGCGGCGCAGCCGGGTCCTCTGCGCGAATGAGGCTTTGCAGCCGCTGCTTGACCGCGTGGGACGAGACTGCCGCGTCGGGGCGGATCGCCGTGGTGAAAAAGCTGCGCACGGGGATGATCCTGCCCTGGAACTGAATGTATTTATTCTGCGCCGCACGGCTCACGGTGGAGGTGCTGACGCCCATTTTTTCGGAAAGCTGCTGCATCGTCACGGGCAGCAGTGCCTCGCCGCCACAGAAAAAGCCGTGCTGCTCGCGCCCGATGAGCGTGAGCATCTGTATGAGCGTGTCGCAGCGGGTGTGGACGCCCTTGATGAGGGCCTGTGCTTCGGAGAGCTTTTCTTTCACGTAGCGCTGGACCTCGGGGTCGTCGCTCGTGTTCATCAGCGCGGCGTATTCGGCGTTGACGGACAGGCGCGGCAGAATGCGCTCGTTGAGCTCGATGACGAGCTGGCCCTGCTGCACGGAAAATTCCGCGTCGGGGGCGACATAGGCGATCTGCTCGCTGCCGGCAAAGCTGCGCGAGGGGATCGGGTTGAGCGCGAGCACCTTGGAAGCGGCGGCCTTGGCTTCGTTGACGCTGACGCCGAGCAGAACGGCAAGGCCGGAAAAGTTGCGCTTGCCGAGCATTTCTAAGCCGTTGCGCACGATCTTCAGTGCCAGCGGGTCGAGCGAGCGGTCCTGCGCAAGCTGGAGCGTCAGGCATTCCGACAGATTCCGCGCGCCGACACCCGGCGGGTCGAGCATCTGCACGGCAAACAGCGCCTGCTCGAGCGAGAAGAGCGGGATGTCGAATTCGCGTGATAGCTCTTCGAGCGGACAGTCAAGATAGCCGCGCTCGTCGAGGCAGTCGATCAAAAAGCGGCACAGGCGCAGAAGCTCGTCGTCGACGAGCTTCATCTGCCCGATCTGCTCGGTCAGGTGGTCGCGGAACGTTTTTTCGCGCGTCAAAAAGGCGGTGAAGTCCTGCACCTCCTCCATACCGGAGGAGGTGACGCCGCGCCACGAGTCCGTCTCGCGAACCTCGAGCGGTTCACGCTCGGCGGGAGCGGCCTCGCTGGGGAGCCCGGTCTCGTAATAGGTGGGGGACTGTACGTCGAGCAGCGGGTTTGAGAGCGCGACTTCCTGCACGTATTCGGCAAGCTCCGGCGCGGAGAGCTGCAAACAGTCGAGCGACTGGCGCATCGTCTGCGTCAGCACGAGCTTTTGGCTCAGCGTCTGCCTCTGTTCAAGCTGCACGATAGATTCCCTCCCCAAATGATGCTCATTCAGTAAATTAAAGTATAGCAGTTTTCGCCTTTTTTCGCAACACACAGATGCGCGGGAATGGCCCCAAAAAAGCAAGGGAACATTCGGCGCGCAAAAAAGCAGGGCGGCCCAAGGCCGCCCTGCTTGGTGCAAAGGGAATGTTGTGTTACGGCAGCGGGATCTCCTTGCTGTCGAAGAGCGTCTTGAGCTCGATCGAGGTGCGCGAGTCGCCGAACTTCTTGATGAGGGAGAGAAGCTGGTCGAGCTGCTGCGTGTCGCGCACGGCGAAGCGGAGCAGCGCGTTGAACTCACCCACCACGTGATAGTGGCTGATGATGGCGCTCTGCGAGGCGCAGAAATCGCAGAATTTGTCGTACTTGTCCGGCTCGAGCGCAACAGAGATAAAGCCCGTGATGTTACAGTCGAGCTTTGTGCGGTCGACGTCGATGTGATAGCCGCGGATCACGCCGCTTTCCTCCATCCGGCGAATGCGTTCCGACACGGCGGGCGGCGTCAGCCCCACAAGGTCTCCCATGCGGCGCAGCGTGCAACGGCTGTCGTCCTGGAGGAGGTTGAGGATTTGGTAGTCAGTCCGATCCATCATGTTCTCCCTCTACCGTTCTCTTACACGATCTCGCCGCGCTTGATGACGGTTTTTGCAAGATTGCTGCCAACGCGGTAGCAGATGTAGTCGAGGTCGGGCGCGTCCCAGATGACAAGGTCGCCCAGCTTGCCCTCTTCGACAGAGCCGACCTTGTCGGCAAGGTCGATCGCCGCGGCGCCGTTGAGCGTGACAGCCGTGAGGACCTCCTCCGGCGTCAGCTTGTACTCGAGGCAGCCGAGGTTGATGACAAACTGCATGTTCAGGCACGGGCAGGAGCCGGGGTTGAAGTCCGTCGCCATTGCAACGGGCACGCCAGCTTTGACCATGTCGCGCGCGGGCGCGAACACCGCGCCGAGGTTGAAACTCGTCGCGGGCAGCAGGCATGCGATGACGCCGCCCTTGGCCATGGAGGCAATGCCCTCCGGCGGGCAGACAATCAGGTGCTCAGCCGAGATCGCGCCGATCTCACCGGCGAGCTGACTGCCGCCGATGGCCTCGATCTCGTCGGCGTGGATCTTGGGACGCAGGCCATACTTGAGACCCGCTTCGAGCACCTGACGGGACTCTTCGACGGTGAAGGTGTCGGCCTCGCAGAAGACGTCGCAGAACTTGGCGATGCCCTGCTCCTTGACCTTGGGCATCATCTCCTCGCACACAAGGCGGACGTACTCTTCGCGGTTGGACTTATATTCCGCGGGGACAAGGTGCGCGCCCATGAAGGTCGCGACGAGGTCCATGCGGTGGTGATCGTTGAGGTCCTTGATGACCTCGAGCGCCTTGAGCTCATGCTCGGTGGCAAGGCCGTAGCCGCTCTTGGCCTCGACCGTGGTGGTGCCGAAGCCCATCATCTCGTCGAGCGCCTTGGAGGCCTTGGCGGCGAGCTCCTGCTCGCTGGCCTGACGGGTGGCGTTCGTCGTGGACTGGATGCCGCCGCCCGCGTTCTGAATGTCGAGATAGCTTGCGCCGTGGAGCTTGAGACCCAGCTCGTTCTGGCGCCAGCCGCCGAAGATGAGGTGGGTGTGGGCGTCGACAAGGCCGGGGG
>ENA-OVGC01000946-OVGC01000946.1-human-gut-metagenome-genome-assembly--contig:-NODE-946-length-24639-cov-6.565937_pt1 | contig 24639 bp, 18 predicted proteins | sample MGYA00237768_ERZ505415 | MGnify/ENA primary metagenome ERZ505415 (study PRJEB26158, sample SAMN06016382) | human gut metagenome | biome: human gut; feature: ankylosing spondylitis patient; material...
CACGACGCTCTTCCGATCTATAATGCCCCGACACGGCCCGGCTATTTTGGATGCGGCAAGCCAAGAGAACGCGGATACCGGTTCAGGTGCAGATGAACAATAACGCTGCACATTTTATTATAAAGATATTCTGGTTCGGCTCACCCTACGAGCTTTCAAAGCATGAAGAAAAGAAGCGTTCCACTTCTCTATCATCGCCAGACACTCTTCCGTCAGAACCGCTTTTTCCATAGCCCACGCTTTCCTGCATCCAAACTGACATCTCCATATGTAAGGCAAGCAAGCCTACTCGCTGGTTACGAGATCAATCACGATCAAATGCTGATCTTTTTCCGTGTGCGAAGCTGAATGCGTGACCTGTCACGCAGCAGGCAATGCAGACGGAGCAAATGGTAGAAGCTGCATCGGACGCTCGCCGTATCCAAAATAGCCGGGGAGAAAATGATGTGAGCAGCAGGACTCGGCCTGCTGCTCACTGACAATATGCAGTTTTATAACAGGAACAAGAATCTGATCTATCGGAACCTCAAAGAGCACTCCGAGTGCATAGAGATTATCTACCGTGGGCAGGCTTTCGCCCTTCTGCCACTTGTAGATCGCCCGCGGTTCTTCAAAGCCGAAGTAGCTTTGCAGCTCCCGGACGGTCAGGCCGCGCTCCATGCGCAGACGGCGGATGTTGTTTCCCGTCGCGATGAGATCGATCACGGGGTATGCTTTCATTCCCATTTTGCTTGCCTCCTTTAAGGTCGTGATATTACAAAATATCAGAGATGGCAGCCGGATGCAAGATGACAACGCACTTTGTAATTCAAATGTAAAACTAGAGGGGGATGAAGTGTGATCAATACGGTACCGCTGAAGAAGCAGAGCAAGCGAGCGCAGAAGGAATATCACAGCAAACAGCGCGGAAGTTGGTACGGTATATCGCCCGTGACGCGCACCGTGCCTAGTAGAAGGCTTTATGACCGAAAGCGAATTAAGAGAGAAGATCGCTGGACTCGTGGAGAATGAATCATCTGAAGCGCATCTGAGAAGCAAAAACCGGCGTAGGCTGCGCCGCGTTCGCGACATTCAAAAGAGTGACGGACTGCTGCACATTATAAATTATGGCAACCATGCCACGTATCGCAGATACATCGATTGGGGCTTTGACGGTCGGACGCTGCTGCACACAGGAAAGTACATCAAGTATCCTAAAAACAGCCGCAGTCAGAGCTGGATCAAGCTAGAGACTAGCCGTAGGATCCGCAGCTGCCGAAATGCTCCAGCAAAAGGGAATTTCTATCGCCGCTTATTTGACTATATAGTGATGACCAATTGCCAATTATCTTTGGCGAAGGGGTGTAAAGTTGAGAAAAAGTTATGAGTACAACGTAAAACTGTGTATTACTGCAAAATTGTCTTGCAATATGCAGAAAACGGCTTGGAGGTCGTCCTAACGTTTAGGGACGACCTCTTTAGCTGCCTACAGCGACTATGCGGTTACGCTTACATTTTAGGACAAACCACGGCAAATTGAATTTGAACGACAATCAATTAAGAATCTTGACCATGAGCTTTTTGCAAAGGAATTTTTGTGGGGAGCCAATTGAGTGGAATATGTGGCCCAAACTGTGCCTGTGACCATTATAAATAAAAATGTTTAAAAACGGGGATTTTAACTGTTAGAGTTGCGCATACGTGTTGAATTTGGTAGAATGTAGTCAGAGCATTCTAAGAATGAAATGGTTTTAATAGGCGGTGTGTTATGAAAATCCTTTTTCTTCATATTAGCGATGCGTATCCCCATAAGAGAAGAGACTGAATAGTGTGTGCTCTGCGCACTTGCAAATTGGTTTTACAAAATACAGTGGGAGGAATCAGAATGCTGGACGGAGAGTTTATTGAGCATGTATGTGATCATTCAGATCGTTCTGCGTGGAACTGCATGACATTGATTGCCGGAAAGAATGCGACAACGACCGGCCAGGTCCTTGTCGCACATAACGAGGATGACGATGTATATTGCAAAGTCTATCGCGGCGATGTCCCGCAAATGAATTGGCAGGCAGGCTCTGTGATCCCTGCTGAAAATGGGCGGGCGTTGATCCCTCAGATTGAACATACACATGGGTATCTTTGGGTCGAAGTGAAAGCAGGAATGTACGGCTTGTCCAATGCAGATACCTATTTCAACGATGCGGGCATTCTTATTGTAAGTAACAGCTGTAAAGTCTCAAAGGAGAACACACGGGATCCGTCTCGCCTGAGCAATGGCGGCATAGAGGGAAATCTTCGCCGCATAGTAGCTGAACGGGCATCGACGGCGCGGGAAGCGCTGCAGATCGCTATCGAAATGGTCGATACATATGGATATGCGCCAGACGGACGAAGCTACACGTTTGCAGACAAGAACGAAGCGTTTATGATTCAGATCGTCAGCGGTCGACATTATATGGCAGTTCGCATTCCGGACGATATGGTGGCAGTAATGCCTAATCACTATACACTGCACGGGCTCAACGACTTCCCGGAAGCCTACTATTCGCCGGATCTGGTTGAATACGCCATAGAAAAAGGGTGGTATAAACCCCGGCAGGATGGCAGTTTTGAGGATTTTGACTTTGCAAAGGCGTATGCGATAGAGGAAAAACAACACCAACCTTATAATGTATTGCGCGCAAAGCACGCTCTTCAGAAGCTGATGCATCAGAAATGCGGGAACACAACAAATGATCTGCCCTTTGTTTGCCGCCCGAACCATAAGGTTTCACCCCGTGAATTAGGCAATATCATGTCTGAACACTATGAGGGCACGCCGGATGACGCGGAACGGGTTGGCCCTGGGCGCTCTCCGCATTATTCCAGTATCCGCCGCATTTGCACCGGCTCCACTGTAGACAGCATTGTATGTGAGTTTTCCAATGAGGCATTGTTTACAAAAATATGGACTTGTCTTGGGCGGCCCTGCCAGCTTCCCTATATGCCGACACACCCGGCCGCAGGACTTCCGAAAGCCCTGAACTCCATGGAAAAGCCTGTTGAGCGAGCCGCAAAACACTATTTATCAGCACCCGAAGAGATGGGATATTCAAGAAGTGTCTGGCAGAGATTCCGTGATTACCAAAATGCAATGGATCTGCTGTATTGTGACACCGCAGACGACGGCCGTAAGCTTCTGTCTGATCTTTGGAACGCCGACTGCGAGGCTATAGCAAGGGCGGAGAACGAAGCACGAAGCCTCATCCGCTGTGGTAAGGTTGAGAATGCATTGACGCTGCTTCGTGAAACAGATAATTTGAGAATATGCAAAGATTTGGATGCGCTTGAAATGTTTGCTTCACAAAAGACTCGGCGGATAGATGCTGCGCCGGTATATCTGGAATCCAATCAGAAAAAAAGCATAACAGTTACCTTCTCTTGTCCCTTTGAACCCGTAGAGGAGAGTCTGATTTTTGGACTGAGCGGCCGAAGCACCAGTGCCAACTTTGCTTGTTGTCAGCAGGGAACGCTCAGAAAACATACAAGCGGCCAGTATACGGCAGACTTTTCACTGGAACTGCTCAAACCGGATCTGTGCGCAGCCGCGTCTTTTGCCTGCCTTCTGGGAGGAACGGACACCGCAGGCATTCCATTTGTTGGGCAAGTAATGCTTTCGCTCCAAAAAATAGACGCCTTGCCGGAGTGAACCGTATGTGTGCTATGGCGGACACACTGAGAGATAAGAATGGCTGCAAAATGAAGTGATATATTAAATGCGACCATGTGTGTAGTTTTCATTTCAAAACAGTGCAATAAGAGCTATAATAAAGACAACAGAGGGCAAGCATCTATTTTGGTTCTACTCAGCCCTTGAGACTAAGCTGCTTTGACTTGCAGGAAACGCGAAAACCCTTGAGATTTCAGGAGATTTTAAGTCGAGGGATCTAAAAGGGTGCTGCTTGCCATCAAACTGCACCCAAATAGATGCCACTGCGAAAAGCCCAGAAGTTTCAACTGTTTCACCCCATAGGTACACAATGTGTCATAGGGGTACAGCTGGTACGGGCAAAAGCAAGACGCAAGCTCATGCATTTGAGTTTGCGTCTTGCTTTTTACATAAGGATAGAGCTTGACAGGAGCAATGTCGACGCTCGGAGTCTTCAGGTGCATCCGGATAAAGTGCTGTGTTTTCAAGGGTTGTACGGTTTTTAACGAGAACAGCCAGCTTCTCTGAACTTTCCGAAAACCATTGAAAACACTGGGCAAATCGGCTTTTTGGGGATTTCGGATGATAGTAGTCAAATAGTAGTCACGGTCATATCATTGCAAAAACAACATTTCAGGAAAAATATAAAGACGCGCTGCTTGCAGAATTACAAACAGCGCATTTTCATATGTCGGTCAATTATCAAGATCGTTTCAAATCATATCCTTAGCCTTCTGGCTGCAGCTCGTAAGTACACAGATAAAATAGAAACGACGTCATCTGATAGCGGCTGATACGGGTATCGGAGGCATCCAGCAGATCGGGAAGATCGCTGTCCCGTGTTGTGATGCCGGTCTGATTGCACCAGAGCATGGCGCGGACGGCTTCGGCACTGAGCTGCGGCTCACTCTGTATGCTCTGCTGGAGCTGTGTCCGGTCTAGGGCAGATACGGCGGCAGCGGGTAGCATCGCGTTTCGTTACGATATTCACTGGACGCAGGGCATTTCTCTCCAATGCGGCAAGCACGGCAGTCTTGTCAAAATCGTCACCCAGCTTCCGTGCCGTGATGGGCTTCGGCCTGTCCGGAGTCAGGTAGGAATACCGTCCACGGCTCTCCTTGACGATCACGCCCTGTTGCAGCAACAGGGAAGAAAACTCGTCAAAGCTGCCTGCCTTGTCAAGGGCTTTTCGGATGATCTTGCGCAACTTCTCCTTGTCGGTTTCAAACTTAGTAGGCTTGGCAGGTAATCCCTCGGCGGCAAGGGCATCGGCTTTCTCGTCCAGCTTGGCTTGCCCCTTTTTCTTCTCCCAATACTCGCGCTCGGTGACGCGGCTGGCGCTGCCGTGGAGCAAGTCGATCTGATAGAGGTTTTCCCGGTGACACAGCTCCATGACCTCGGCTCTGAAATGCTCCATGGCAGCGTCGGTGCAGCGGTGCTTGCATCCGGCGCGGGTGTCGGCGGGCCTGTCCATGTAGGGCGGCAGCGTTACTTCTTCAATGTGCAAGCTGTTAATGATGATAACACCATTGGGAACATTCGCTGCTGGGATTTTCTTTCTCTCTACCCTTACTACAATTTCAAAAACGCTTTTTGGCCAGTTTTCAGAAAATTGTTTTGCAGGACAAAAAAAGAACGGTCTGCATTGCAAACCGTTCATAAAACACACAGGTTTCTTATTCCAAATGATACCTACGAAAGAGTGCAGACCGTGCCCCACCTTTGGAGATGTAAGAAGCAGTCAGCTGGTGCAGTGAACGAACAAATGCCTCGTGAGATTGCTCTCACGAGGCATTTGCAACATTTTGCATACAAAGCTGTGAGAGACGCATGAAAGCAGGGAGTTTCTTCCTGATTATGCGGAAGCAGGAATCAACCGACCGCCTATGGTTTCGCCCGGTTGTCCTCCGATGTACTGCTCTGCACCGTTTGGATTCTTCGACGGTCAAAGAGCATACAGCCGCAGTGCCCCGGAAAGGTTGGGAAACAGACGATTTTGAGTTCTGTGTCGATTTCCGGACTGTAGTCGGTGATCTCCAGTGTTTCGCCATAGAGCGCCGTGCGCTCATAGACCCGCAGCCACTTGGCGTCCATATTGGGAAAGATGCTGCCAAAGGAGTGGTCGATCAGCTGCTCCAGCGGCAGCTTTTCCAGCTCCGCCAGCGCCCGATTGCCGTAGCGGAAGATCCAGTCCACCGCCGAATGTTCCTCACTGAACACCATTTCAATATCGGTGAAGGCAAAGGACATATGGTCAAAGCTGGCGTAATGACGGTGGTACGCCTCCCGCGAGGTGGGGGCGTCATTGCGCTCCAATGTCTGACCGATTTTCTGCCGTTCGATGCGCAGCTGCTCCACGATCTCCCGCTTGCGGCGGCGTGCGTAATCCAGTGATTCTCCGTTGATCAGATTGATCGTTTTCGTCACATCGTGGATCGCCTTGGCAGATACCAGGCAGCATCGATCCACGCGGATAAAAGCGCTTCCAAGGTTTTTTGCCAGTTCATCAATAGGGGTATAGGTCTCATAAATTCGGTCGCCGGTAATATGGATCGCCGTCTTTCTGCCGCTCAGCGAGAGATAAAGAATATCCTCTGCCATCAGCGTGATATGTGTGCGGTTAGAGATCACAGAAATGCCGATAGTATTCATAGTGCCTCCTCACAGACTGTTTTTTATCAGTATAACACATTTCAACCGGAGATGCTATCTATTCGCACAGAAACGACCGCATTTCGCGCAAGGTTTATTGAAAATTCGGAAAGAGCGTGTTAAGCTACGGAATGAAAACAGAAGGGCATCGGAAACGGGGGTACCCCCGTTTCCCGTAGGGATATCCCTACGGAATGAGCCTTGATCACGAAGGGAGAAATGTCTATGAAAAAGCGAATCGTAAGCGCGGTAATGGCCTTGATCCTGTGTCTGACGCTGCTGCCTACGGCAGCGCTGGCGGCGGAGGGCGCATGGGACGGCAGTATCGCCACTGCTTTTGCAGGCGGCAGCGGAACGGAAAACGACCCATATCAGATCGACGACGGCGCACAGCTTGCATATCTGGCAAGCGAGGTCAACAAGGGCCAGCCGTACGAAAATTCCTATTTTGTTCTGACCGCGGACATTGATTTGGCCAATCATGACTGGACGCCGATCGGAAATTCCTTTTCTGATGTACTATTTGGAGGCACAGACTATCATCTGTTTGCCGGAAATCTTGACGGCAAAGGACATACCATTTTCAACATTTCCATCGGAACAGAAATCATTCCGCTGGAATCTGATGTATTTGGCTTGTTTGGTGCGACAGGTGGCAAGATCAGCAACTTGAATCTGGACAGTGTCGCAATTTGCGGCATCGCAGAGAATGTTTCCGGTTATGTGATCGGTTTAGCGGGTGCGCTCGCTGGCTCTGCCAGCGGTCCGATTGAGAACTGTCATGTGACGAATCTGAGCATGACGATGAATACGCCGGACAGCGGCAGTACGGCAGCCTACTGGATCGGCGGTCTTGTGGGCGCTCTGGATAGCCAGTATATTGACGAATGCAGCGTCTCCGGCAAAATCACCGAAAAGTCCGGTAAAGGCTCCATCGGCGGTTTGATCGGTGAGCTGGGGAGAGCAGCAAAGATCACATACAGCCACGCCGATGTCGCGCTGGATGTAAAGCCGGATTATCGCGGCGGTGCAGATGTCGGTGGCTTGATCGGCAAGGGAAACGGCAAGAACGACCCTGAGACTGTTATCAGCAACTGCTATGCCACGGGGAATGTCACCGGCGGTGCATATTCCGGCGGCTTTGCAGGCAGTCTTTATGGCCTGAATATCAAAAACTGCTACGCGACCGGCGAAGTAACGGGCGCTGCTGCATCGATGGCGACCTTTGCTGGAACAGACGCTCCTGCCGCATATGCATACGGCTCGGTCACAAACTGCTATACGACCGGCAAGATAGTCGGTACAGCTTCCAGTACATACGCCTTTATGCAGCAGGATGCGACTGCGAGAAGTCCGATCACGAACTGCTATTTTGCAGATGCGAACAGTGCGATTAAAAACCAGTATGAAACCGCAGAGTCCAAAACCCCAGAGGAAATGCAGGCCGAAGAATTCAAAAACGCACTCAATGCAAGCGACCCAACGAACGGCTGGATTTTCCGTGAGGGCGAAACGCCCCTTTGCGGTGCAGAACAGGCGGATTACTCCGCGGTCGATGCCGCATTGGCGAAAATCCCGGCGGATTTGACGGCATACACCGACGAATCTATCGAGACGCTGAGCGCCGCGACAGAAGCTGTGATCCGCGGCAAGGTCATCGCAAAGCAGGCTGAAGTAGATGCAATGGCGGCGGCTATTGAACGCGCGATCTCTGATCTTACCTTCAAACCTGCCGATTATACCGCAGTTGATGCAGCCATCGCAAAGGCGAATGCTCTGAACGAGAACGATTATATAGATTTTTCCGCTGTGAAAGCAGCACTTGAAGCTGTTGTGCGCGGCAAGAATATCACAGAGCAATTCGAAGTGGATGCAATGGCAAAAGCCATTGAAGATGCCATCGCAGCGCTGGTCAAAAAGCCTTCCTCCGGCGGCGGCCCTTCTTCCGGCGTTTTCTTCCCGAGCTATCCCGTGACTATCCCCGACAAAACGGAGAACGGCACTGTGACCGTCAGCACGAAAAATGCTACCAGCGGCAGCACCGTGACAATCGCAGTGAAGCCCGACAGCGGCTACATGCTGGAAACAATTACCGCCACCGACAAGGACGGCAGGGAGCTGAACCTCACCAACAAGGGTGGCGGCAAGTACGCCTTCACCATGCCCGCCAGCAAGGTCGAGGTCAGGGTGACCTTCATGGAGGATAACAGTCTCCTGAACTTCTTCTACGACGTGCCCAATAACGCCTACTATTTTGACGCCGTCAAATGGGCGGTGGAGAACGGTATTACCGGTGGCGTGGGCGGCTATCTCTTTGCCCCGAACGGCAACTGCACCAGAGCGCAGATCGTCACCTTCCTGTGGCGCGCCGCCGGTTCTCCCGTGGTGAACTACGCCATGAACATGAGCGATGTCCCCGAAGGCAGCTACTACGCCGAGGCCGTCCGCTGGGCGCTCAGCGAGGGCATCGCCACCGGCACAACGGGGAACACATTCTCTCCAGACAGCGAATGCACCCGCGCTCAAGCCGTCGCGTTTCTGTTCCGCTACGCTGCGTCCGAGGCGGTCACCTTGCAGGAGCTGGTGTCCGGCTTCTCTGACGCCGATTCCGTTCCTGGCTACGCGCTTCCCGCGATGAACTGGGCGCTTGCTGAGGAAATCGTACAGGGCAACGGCAGCAAGCTCATGCCGAACGATTCCTGCACGCGTGCGCAGATTGTCACTTTCCTCTTCCGCGCATATCAGGACAAATAAGCAATCGCAAAAAAGCAGCGGGGCGGCATAAGTCGCCCCGCTCCGCTCGTCAGCCTGTGAAGCACAGGCTGACGAGCTTATTTTTGGCAGAAAACATCCTTAGCAAATCTCGTCTCTGTAATCGGAATCCTGTACACATTGCCGGCCATGCGTTTGTGGGGGCAGACGACTCTGTTCGTCCCTGCGCGCAGCAAAAAAGCGTCCCTCCCCCGGCCAGGAAAGGACGCTTTCTCTTTTTTACAGCGACTTCAGCAGCTTGACGCCCTCGTCGATGAGCAGCTCGGCAATGCCAGCATTAAAGTTGGAGCTTCTGGCCTCATAGCCGCCCTCGTCGTACGCCTCTTTCATTGGGTAATAGCCCTCCGCGCCGTTCGTCAGGCAGCACGGCAGCGTCATGGCAAACGGCGAACCGTCTTTCAGCCCCCGGCCGATGCCCGTAAACGGTTCACCGGGGATGCCAAGGAACGCAACCGGTCCTACGCGTACGCCGCTCAGCGGCAGCGGGAACGTCTCCGGGCCGTCTTTCAGATGCTTCATCCGCAGCGCCTCGGCTACCGCCGTCGTCAGCTCCATGCCCGCAAACGGCAGCTCTGCATCGCGTCCGGCGTTGTGCAGCTCCACAATTTTCTCCGCGCGCGCGGCCTCCTCGGCTGTCGGCATATTCGACGGCGCGTTTACAATCCGCTCGGCAGCGCGGACGCAGTCCACATCGCAGAACTGCACCTTTTCATATACCTGCAAAACCGCACCCGCAATCACGCGCCCCATGTGCTTTGCGTGCGCATAGCCGCGGTCTGCGTCGTCAAAGCACGGATGCAGACCGTTTGCATCGCCGCCCACAGGGTGCACATTCACGTGGTTCACGTCGCCCTGCGCGCCGTTAAAGAACATGCACCGCACGTTGTCCAGCGCCGCCTCGGTCGTCTCGCGCACAAAGCGCGGGAAGTCCGCCGAAATCTCGTCGCCGCCCACCACGTCCGGGTGTACGCCAAAGTTGGCAATTACAATATCCGGCGCGCACTTGCGCACAAAGCGCAGCACGTTCACCCGCTCGTCTACATCGCCGATCGGCGCAACGATATCGGGGTTATTCACGCCGGGATTTGTGCGGATTGAGCCATCCTTCATCCGGAAGCGGCGCACAAATGCGATATGCGGCGCACAGCCCACGGCGTAGCCCATCTTCGCATCCGTCATGTCGCGCACTGCCATCACCGCACAGTCGCACAGCTTGCGTCCCAGATAGTCGCCATATTCCTTTTCGCCGTACTTGTTTTCGTCCAGCTCGCTCTTGCCAACCAGCGGCCCTGTGTGCGTGTGCGAGCAGGCGATAAACACTGCCTCCGCCTTGACGCCGGTTCGTTTGGCGATGGCCGCGCGATAGGCGTGCATCGTCTCCTTGTCGATCATCAGATTGTCCAGCGCAATCAAAATCGCCTGATCGTCGCCGCAGCGAAGCGCCAGCGCCGAAGCCTCCAGCGCGTCAAGAATGCCGGACGCAAAGCGCTCGACAAAATAACCCGAAATTTCAATGCCAAGCGGCGGGGTAACGTCCACGCGTGCAAAGCCAGCCTGTAAATTTGCCATTTCTGTTTCCTCCTGTATCTGCAAAAGCTGCCGCAGCCGTTGGCTGCGGCAGCTTGCCGGTTTTATACAGCTTCTGCTGTTTTACTTTTTCAGATGCGCGTTGTGCACTGTGGTGAACGCGTCGATGACTCTCTGGATGTGCTCCTTTTCCCACGTGGGATGCAGGAACAGGTTCACCGTGCGGGCACGCAGGCTCTTTGCCACCGGGCATACAACGCCCTCATACGTCAGACCCTCGCGGGTGTACTCCTTGGAGCAGAACGGGAACTTATGCGAGCCAAAGCCGCCGAGCTCCTTATATGCCTTTTCCTCGTATGCTTCCGGCCATTGAATGCCGTAGCAGGGAATGCCCATGCCGGCCATTTCCTTAAGGAACGCGGGCGCGTCGATGTCCAGCTTGTCCAGATCCAGAATGATCGGGAACCACCAGTAAGCGCACTGACGCTCCTCGGTGTCAACCGGCAGCGACTTGACGCCCTCGAGCTTGCCCAGCGCCTCGCGGTACATCTTGGCGTACTCAAAGCGGCGCGGCAGATTCCACGTTTCCAGACGTGCCAGCTCGTTGATGCCGACGATGGACTGCATCTCGGTCATACGGAAGTTGAAACCCACACGGTTGTGGATATAGGGCAGCTTCTCCTCCAGCGCCAGCATATTCATTCTGGCCTTGACGTCATAGCCGTGGTCACGGAACGAACGTGCCTCCCAGCCGCGATCCTCGTCGTTGGTGACGACCATGCCGCCCTCGCCGCCGGTGGTGAAGTGCTTGGACTGTGCAAACGAGAAGCAGCCCACGTCGCCGATCGTGCCGACGGACTTGCCCTTATACTTGCCGCCGATGGCCTGCGCGCAGTCCTCGATAACGTACAGGTTATGCTTGCGGGCAATGGCCATGATGCGATCCATGTCACACACAACGCCATACAGATGGACAATGACAATGCCCTTGGTGCGCTCGGTGATCTTGCTTTCGATGTCATCAGGGTCGATGGTGTGGCTCTCATCCACGTCGCAGAAGATGGGCACCGCACCCGCCTGCACCACCGCGAACGAGGACGCGATGAACGAGTAGGACGGCACGATCACCTCATCGCCAGGGCCGATGCCCAGCGTTGCGATGCCGATGTGCAGCGCAGCCGTGCCGTTGGTGCAGGAAATTGCCATCTTTGCGCCGCACCACTTGGCGAACTTGTCCTCAAATTCCATGCCCTTATGGCCGGTCCAGTAGCAGACCGCGCCGGTGTCGAGTGCTTCGGCGATTTCCGCCTTGCTCTTCGGGTCAAACTGCGGCCAGCCGGGGAAGCCCAGCTCGGCAACGCCAGCGCCATTCATGACAATTTCTTTTTTCTCGCTCATGTTAAAACCTCATTTCTTCAAGTGTAAAACAGTTGCAAATTTACGAACGTTGGCCGCTTACACGCCTCTTTGCATCTCGTCAACAGACTCGAGAATCGCGTCGGCCATATAGTCCAGCTGCTCCGGCGTCAGGCCGTAGACCGGGAAGTGCGTAAAGCGGTGGTTGAATACCTCCTCGCACACCGGGCAGCTCTCAGCGATTGCCTTTTCGTCATAGCCATACTCACGCAGGATTTCGAACTTATACAGCGGGCCAAAGTGAGGAATCTGCGTGACGCCCTTTGCGTCCATCTTTTTCTTGAACAGCTGAATATCGCCGCCCGCCTTTTCGGGGATGATCTGAAGCTGATACAGATGGAACGTGGGTTTGATTTCGTCATTGCCCAGATCCTGCGGGATCAGAGCGTCGCAGGCGGAAAGGCGCTTTGTCAGATATTCGGACGCGCGGCGGCGCGCTTCGATAATCTGGTCGATTCGGGCAATCTGGAGCTGCAAGCCCAGACCCTGAATCTCGGTGGTGGAGAAGTTGGTTGCGACGAACGGGCCATTCTTGCCGCGAATGGCGGTGACGTCATACAGCCAGTTCGGGATATGCTTGCTGAAATCCGTGCCAAGGAAGCGCGCGCGGCGCATCTCGGGCAGGAATTCTGTCACGTTGGAACACAGGATGCCGCCCTCGCCAAAGGAGGTGATGTTCTTGACCTCGTGGAACGAGAACGAGCCAAAATCGCCGATTGTGCCGAGCTTGCGGTGCTTATACTCGCCGCCAAAGGCGTGCGCCGCGTCCTCAAGGACGACAATATCGTGCTGCTTGGCCAGCGCCATGATCGGATCCATATCGACTGGATAGCCGCCAATGTGGACGGGGATGATCATCTTCGTCTTGTCGGTGATCTTTTTCTCCACGTCCTTGGGATCCATATTCAGCGTCAGCGGATCGACATCCGCAAACACCAGCTTGCAGCCGATGGAAAGCGGATACGCCATGGTTGCGGCAAACGTGATGGCCGGGACGATAACCTCGTCTCCTGGCTTCAGTCCAGTATACTTGCAGGCAATCTCAAAGCCCGCTGTGCAGTTGGTCAAAAATGTAGAGCCAGTGGTGTGCAGATATTCGTCGCACATATTCTCGGCCTTGCCAACCTCCACGTCCAGCGACAGCTTTGCCGGGGGCGCGGAAACCTTGTCCAGCGCGAGAACGTCCTTCTCAACCGTTTTCAGCGCCTCGTCGTAGGCCTCGCCCTTGCCTTTCATCATAAACCGGATGATGGTCATCAAATCCTGCGCGTTATAGTTTTCGCCGACCGCAGCCCACGGGACTTTGGTTTCGCCGGTGTTATACCGGAAATCCGATGCTTTCTTCTCCATTTAAAATTGACTCCTTTCAGAATATCAGTTTGTTGACAGACGGACATTCTGAAGCAGTTACGGATCGCGGCAGCAATTGAACAAGCCGACCGCAAAATCGAGTGGTCTGTTCATAGTTTACCTCTTCGCGTCATTGACGCTACCGTTATGGAATCAGTTTCTTTTTATCTTCCCGCGCCGCAGGCGGCGCGGGAAGCATGATTGTGGAATTTTCTTTGAATTACAGATCAACAACGCACTTGTTGTCGTTGGAACGGTAGGCCGCCTCCATAACGCGCTGCACCTGCACCGCATCAGACGCCGGAACCTCCAGCGGAAGATTGTTCAGGATCGAATTGCCGAACGACTCAATCTCGCGCGTGTACATATTGCCGAACTCCACGTCCAGCTGCTCGCCCTTGACGTCCTTGGTGTCCTGCTGTGCGTCATAGCCGCCAACCTCGCCGCAGAACATCGCGTCCAGCGTACCGCCGTCGATCTGGCCGATGATGTTTTCGCCAACCAGATGACCCTGATCGCCGAAGAACTCAAGACGCCACTTGGAGGCTTCGTCGGGGATATTGAAGTTGGACTGCACCACGCACTCGCAGCCGTTTTCCAGCCGCATCAGAACCGTAGACGTGTCCTCCACCTCATAGTGGAACGTCAGCGTGTCGTGGAACGCCGCAACCTGCTTGACCTTTGAGCCGGTGACATACTGCATCAGGTCGATGCAGTGCACGCCCATGTCCATCATTGCGCCGCCGCCGCCGTTTTTCTTGCTCTGACGCCAGTTGCCGGGCATATCGGGATACCAGCAGGTGAACTGCGAGAAGCCCGAAACCGGACGGCCGATCTTGCCATCGGCAATGGCCTGTTTCATAGCCATGACGTATGCGCCAAAGCGCATCATCAGACCTGCCGCAATCTTGACGCCCTTGCTCTCACAGTAGTCAACGACCTTCTGCCCCTCTTCCGAGGTCATGGCCAGCGGCTTTTCAATCAGAATATGCTTGCCAGCGTCGGCGGCCATCATGGCCTGCTTGGCGTGCAGCACAACGGGGGACGCGATATAAACCGCGTCAATCTCGGGATCGGCCAGCAGCGCAGCCTCGCTGTCATACGCACGCTTGCAGCCCCACTTGGCACGGGACTTTTCCGCCAGCTCCATATTGATCTCCATTACAGCAATCAGCTCGGCGTTATTCGCCAGCATCATTCCGGGAATCGTTCTGCGGTCTGCAATGCCGCCCGCGCCGATAACGCCCCAACGAAGCTTTTTCATAGCAATTGTCTCCTTTTATGATTCTAAAACGCAGAATTTTTGCGATTATTTCCAAGCTTACACGTTTTTTGCCGGCTGTGCCGGCGGGATATGCCTTGTCCGGCTGTGCCGGAGCATCGCCGCTGCTGCCAGACGGCGGTTCGTTTTGTCCTGCTCCTATCTTACGACGGATGCTTTCAATTTTCTATGTGATTTTGTGTAACGATTTACGTCTAATAATTTTTCCGCAGAAAGGAACACGAATTTCAAAAACGCGGTTTTCTCTCTGCGGGCATCGGCGCAATGCGCCTGCAGATGCAGGGGGCTTGCGCCCCCTGCGATTACGCGGTTTACGGAATTTGCCGGAGATTAGTCGAAGCTCCAGAATTTCTCAACGTTGGTGCCGTCAACAACGAACAGGTCGATGTTGGTCTTGGTGGGAACGTCCTTGCCCTCGAAGTAGCTGATTGCGCCTTCGTAGATGAACTGTGCCAGAACCCAAGCGTCAACGTTCAGGCAAGCCTGATAGTTCACGTCATTGTCATGCAGCTTGCCGAACGGCTCTGCACCGTAAGCGCCCATGGAGAAGACCTTGACGTCGGTGTTGCCAACAGCCTGCAGCGCTGCAACTGCGCCCATCGCGCCGTTGTCAACGTCGGAGATGATGTAGTCATACGGCTCGACGATGGCGGAGATTGCGTTGTATGCAGTCTCGCGGTTGCCCTGAGAGTCGTACTTGTTCAGGATTTCGATTTCGCAGCCGTCTGCATTGGCAGCGTCGATAACCTCATGCAGGCCAACAAAGCGCTCCTGGCAGTGCGTGGAAACAGCGTTGGTCAGCTCAACCACACGGCACTTGCCGCCGTTGTTTTCCTTAACATAGTTGACGAAGTACTCGCCAACCAGCGTGCCGGTTGCTTTCTGATCCCAGGTGACGGTGGTGACAGCCTTTTCCTCGCCGTCGGTCCAGTAGCCGTCGTAGATGATGACGGGAATGCCGGCCTCAACCGCATTCGTCAACGCAATGCCGGAGCCGTCGGGGGTGATGGGGTCAACCATGATGATGTCAACGTTGTTGGAAATCATGTTCTCGATCTGCTTGGTCTGGGTCTCGTCGTTCAGGTCGCCGTCCTCGCAGACGATGTCAGCGCCGTAGTATGCGCCGAGTGCTTCCAGAGCCTGTGCCAGAGCTGCGCACCATTCGTCGCCCTTGTAGCAGATGGAGCAGCCGATCTTCTTGCCTTCCAGCGCGGTGGTGTCCTGCAGGACAACAGCGGCGGGAATGCCGAGCTCAGCAGCCTTGCCCTCGGTTGCGATTACGTCGGTCTTGACAGCGCCTTCAGCAGCGGGCGTTTCTTCAGCCGGGGTCTCTTCAGCGGGTGTTTCTGCTGCGGGCGTCTCCGCAGCGGGCGTCTCGGTCTTGGTGTCGGCCGCAGGGGGCTCCGTCTTGGCTGCGCAGGCAACCAGGCCCAGAACCATGACCATTGCAAGAAGCATCGCGATCAGTTTCTTCATTTTGTAATTCCTCCTTAAATTTTATCTAACAGGCTGCGCCTGATTAGACCGTTGTTTGGATCATCAGCTGCAAAGCGCCATGATCTTTTCCTGTGTAGCTTCGGCCGCGTTCAGCTCGCCCATCTTGTGACCCTCATGCATAACCATGATGCGGTCGCACATGCCGAGCAGCTCAGGCATTTCGGACGAGATCATGATGATGGTCTTGCCCTCCTTTGCCATCCGGTTGATCAGACGGTAAATTTCTGCCTTTGCGCCAACGTCGATGCCGCGCGTGGGCTCGTCAAGGAACAGGATCTCCGAGTTCTGGAACAGCCACTTTGCGATAACCACTTTCTGCTGGTTGCCGCCGGAGAGATACTGTACCTCGGTCTCCATGCTCGGCGTGACAACGTGCAGCTTGTCGGCGTATTCCTTGCTCAGCTTTTCCTCAAGCGAGCTGCTGATCACACCGGCGCGCAGTACGCGCTTCATGTTGACCAGCGTGGTGTTCCGCTTGACCGACATAATCTGGACAAGACCCTGGAGCTTGCGATCCTCTGGGATCAGGCCAAGACCGTCACGGATGGCGTCGGCAAACGTACGATAGTGAACTTTCTTTCCGCGGACATAGACCTCGCCGGATTCCGGCTTGTCAATGCCGAGGATGGCGCGGGCAAGCTCGGTGCGGCCAGCGCCGACCAGACCCGAAATGCCAAATACCTCGCCGGACTTGACCTCAAAGCTGATGTCCTGCAAAATGCCGCGGCTGAGATTTTTGACCTCCAGAATCGTTCCGCCGACGTTGCCAACCTCTTTCGGATACTCCTGACCCATCTCACGGCCGACCATCATGTTGATCAGGCCCTGACGGTCAACGGAAGCGACCGGAATCGTGTCGATGTGACAGCCGTCGCGCAGGACGCTGACGTTGCTGCACAGGCCGAAGATTTCGTCCAGACGGTGCGAGATATAGATGATGGTGATGCCCTCGTCGCGCAGCTGCTTGACAATGCGGAACATAACCTCCAGCTCGCGGTCGGTCAAAACGGCCGACGGCTCATCCATGATCAGGATGCGGGAATTATTGTTAATGGCGTGCATGATCTCGACGATCTGCTTTTTCGCGACGGTCAGAGACGAGACCTGCGCGTTGATGTCGATGTCCATGCCGAGATCTTCAACGATCTCCCGCGCGCGGCGGCGCATGCCCTTCCAGTCAACCAGACCGTTTTTCAGCTGGACGTTGCCAAGGAACATATTTTCCGCAACGCTCAGCGGCTCGGCCAGCTTGATTTCCTGATGGACAACGCTGATGCCGGCACGGCGTGCCTCGATGGGGCTGTTAAAGCGGCAGGGCTTGCCGTCCAGAATGATTTCGCCCTTATTCGGCTGGTAGATACCGGCCAGAACCTTAATCAGGGTGGACTTGCCTGCGCCGTTCTCGCCGACCAGACCGTGGATGGTGCCGCGCTCAATGTTGATGGTGACGTCATCCAGCGCCTTGACGCCGGGGAACTCTTTTGTGATATTCTTTAATGTTAAGATGTAGTTGTTATCCATTGTTCACCCAACCTTTCTGTGATACTTCGGTCAGGTCAATCAGGACTTCTTCTTGTTGCTGGCAACGTCAAGCGTGACGGCAAGCACAAGGACAACGCCCTTCAGAACGTCCTGCACGAACGGATCGACGCCCATCTGGGAGAAGCCGTTGAACAGCGTGTTCAGGAAGATGCAGCCGAACATCGTGCCGATGACGCGGCCCTTGCCGCCGGCCAGCGAAACGCCGCCGATGATCGAGCCGATAACGGCGTCAAATTCATAGTTCTGTCCGTTGGTGACGGCGACAGAGTTGAGTCGGGACATCAGGACGAGACCGCCGAACGTAGCCAGAACGCTGCCCAGCAGGAACGTGCCGAACTGATAGGCCTTGACGTTGATGCCGGAGAAGAATGCCGCTTCACGCGAGCCGCCGACGGCGTAGAGGTTACGGCCGACGCGGGTCTTGGAAGTGACAAACTGCGCAATTGCGTAGACGATGATCATCAGCAGCACGCAGACCGGGAATACGCCGCCGAAGATATAGCCGCGGCCAAGGAACGAGATACTATCGGGCATGTTGGCAATCGGCACAGCCTGCGTCAGCAGCTTTGCAAGGCCGTAGCAGATGTACTGCGTGCCAAGCGTTGCGATCATCGCGGGAACGCCGACATAAGAGACCATGAAGCCGTTGACTGCGCCGACGGCAAGGCCGATGGCGAACATGATCAGGATGGCAAGGCCGGTGGACATACCGACGTTTTTCATCAGGATGGCACCCACGCAGCTGGTGAGACAGACCATACGGCCAAGGGAAAGGTCAAAATTGCCGGTCAGCAGCATGATCGACTGGCCAAGGGCAACGATGGCGACGGTAGAGCTTTGCAGAAGAATGTTTTTCCAGTTGCTCCAGGTCAGGAAGTACTGTGCGCCAAACTTTACATACGAAATGATAGAGAATACGACAATCAGGATGGCGATGCCGACAAGGCTCATCCAGTCCTTAACCAGTGCGCCGACGCTCTTTTTGCTGTTTAACGTGGTTGCTTTTGTGCTCATTTGATTCATTCCTCCTAGTTTTTTCGCTCTTACGCGCTACGGCGCTCACGCAGCCGGTTACGGAAGCAGGTGCTTGGTGCTGTGACGGGGGTAGACGTTATAGGGCCGGAAGCCCTCGGCGTAGGCAACGCCGCACTGATATCCGCGATATCTTGAGCAGGTACGGATCATATCCACAAAGTCGATGCCGTCATGGTCAAGCATCCACTTGATCTGCGACTCATGCATCTCAAGCGCTTTCAGCTTCATCTCAATCTGGCCGGTAATATCGACATAGTGGGTGGGGTTGAAGTCCACGCCCGCCAGGGTATCCATAAAGAACGTTGGAATCATGCTCTCAAAGGCCGGGTAGTTGACCGAGCGGTGCGGCAGACCCGACATAAATGCGCCATTGGTGGCCAGATGGCTGGTCTCCACATGATCCTGCATATAATCCACGTCGTTGTGCGTGATGATAACGTCGGGACGCGCATAGCGAACCACGTCGGCCACGGCGTCTATCTGCGCCTGATCGTGGCGGTTCACCTGCATATCCGAAACGTTAATGTTGAAAACTTCTTTGGCACCGATAAACTTGCCGGCATTTTCCGCTTCCTTTTCACGGATCTTGCCCAAAGGGCCGGGTTCAATAATGACATGACCCTGATCACCGTTTGCAACATGGCACATATACACATCTGCGCCCTGCTCTACATATTTGCGGAGTGTACCCGAGCAGGCGATCTCCAGATCGTCGGGGTGGCAGCCAATCGCCAGAACTCTCATGTTTTTCACCTCTTGCTGAAATTAAGGGGGCGCGTGCGGCCGATTGTCTTGGCGGCATGGCCATGCGGCAGAATAAATACGCCGCGAGTCTTATTGCCTTGCATCCATAATAGACCGAAGTGCGGTCTTTTGTCAACACAATTTCTAAATAATCTTTACGAATGTTGTAATAATGGTGAATTATTCACAACTCAACCACCGTGATTTTGGTCGATATTGCCACTCGTTTTGCGGTTTTTGCGCCCCATTCTTTCAACTCTTTTTAAAAATAATCGACGGTAAATTTAGACGCTTTTCCATAAAATTTGCCCGCGGGCATGCGTTTTTTGCGCATGCCCGCGGGCTTTTGTTCGTTTATGTTCGCTTTTGTCCGTCATTCGCGAACTTTGCCATCTCTCAGGCCAGCAGACCGCCTGCGGCCTCAATTTCTTTCTTGACCAGCCGCACCGAGGCAATGGCCTCCTCCAGCGGCGCAACCGACAGATCGTTTTTGCCCTGCAATCCCTCAACAAAGTATTTCAGCTCGTTATAATACCCGCCGAGCGACGAAATATTGCCGCCGATGCGGTTGTCGCCGGTATATTGCGCGGCAAGCTCCGGATGGAACGCATCGCCGTCGTTCGGATACACGGTCAGACCGTTTGCATCGTTTGTGATGGTCGCCTTTTCCAGCTTGACGCGGAACGTGGCCGAGAACGGGAACGACGCAGGATAGTCCCACGCGGCCTCGACGCTGACTGCCACGTCCCTGCCATAGTTGTAGATAGCAAAAATCTGCTCAATCAGTCCGTCGCTGTCACGATAGCCGCCCGCCTGAATGCGGTCTGGCTCGCCCAGCAGATAGCGCACAAAGTCCACGTCGTGCACGTGCATATCCACGGCCACGCCGCCCGACTGCGCCGACGTGTGCAGCCAGTTGCGGCTTGCCCAGCCGGGGCGCGACGAAACGCGCTGGAATACACCCGAAAGCACGCGGCCATACGTTCCCGCGTCCACGGTCTTTTTCAGCCATGCGTACTCGTCCCACAGACGGATGACCTGACCGACCATCACCTTGCGGCCGGTACGCTTTTTCGTCTCCAGCAGCGCCTGCATATCCTCCTCCGTCAGACAGACGGGCTTTTCGCAGAACACATCGCGCCCCTTTTCCATCGCCGCGCACGCGTGCGCCGTGTGCAGATACGTTGGCAGGCAGATATCCACCACGTCAACGTCCGCCTGTTCAATCAGCGCCATACCCGATTCATACGTCTGCGCATCGGTCTGCTCTTTCATCTGTGCCAGAAATTCCGGCCGGTCATCGGCAATCGCCGTCACCTTGACGCCAAGCTCCGCCAGCGCTGCATAGCACGCCGCGTGCATCCCGCCCATAAAGCCGCAGCCAATCAGTCCTACTCGAATCATGTTCGTTCCTCCTGTCTGTCCGTTTTTAAAATTTCTTTTCCAGAATGCGCCCCATTGAGGCCGCCGTGTTGTAAATAATCTGGTCAGAGGCGTGGCCATAGGCCGGGATCATCTCGCCCGTCGCCCAGCCGTCATAGCCGATGTCTTCAAACGCCTGCATCACCGCCGGCCAGTCCACATCGCCCGCCAGAATGTCCACGAACGAATTGAGTCCGCCCGGATTGCGGCGGAAGTCCTTGAAGTGCACCTTTTTGATGCGCTTGCCCAAAATCCGAATCCACTGCTCGGGATAGCCCGCGTAGGCCACGTTGCCCACGTCAAAGTACGAGCCGATCCACTCGCTTCCGATCTCGTCGATAAACGCGCGCATCTCCAGCGGAGAGAGCAGGAACTTGTTCCATACGTTCTCCACGCCGATGTGAATCTGGTGCTCCGCCGCCACCGGCGCAAGGCGCTTCATCTCGGCCACCGCGCGCTGCCAGCACACATCATACGCCACAACCGGCCGCTCCGGCACAAATTCCACCGAAACGCTGCCCGGCACGATCAAAACTGTGTCCGCGCCCAGCGCCTTTGCCGTTTTGATCTCGCAGACTGCCGCCTGATGCGCCTTTTCCCGCTCCTCCGGATCGTCCGAAGTAAACGAATACGCCCAGTACAGACTGCTTGCTACACTCGGCAGCGCAATGCCGATTTCCTCCGCCGCGCGGCGGATCTCGGCCAGCTTTTCGGGCGCAGTCTCCATCGTCACGTCGCCCTCTGCATCCAGCGTCAGCTCAATGCCGTCGAAGCCCGCATCCTTTGCTAGCCTCATCGCCTCAAACACGTTTTTCCCGCTGAAAGACCAATAGCTGATTGATTTTTTCATCTGTGCATCTTCCTTTCCGTATTTACTTTCGTTCGGATTCCGCTTATAATTCCATTATAAGCTCGAATTTTGGCCTGACAATATAAAATCCGGTGCAAAATTTATAAAATCAGCTGCAGAGGATGTCTGCCGCCATGAAAATGGAATACACACCCATCCCGCTTGCCACGGTTTTTGACGTGGATGCCATCGTGAATATCTCGTATTACAAGCTGGAAAACGGCTATGTTTTCTCCGGCGAGTCGCACTTTTTCTGGGAGTTTATCTATGTTGACCGCGGCAGCATCGTTGTCACTGCCGGGGCGGACAAGTATTTTCTAAAGGCCGGCGAGCTGGCGTTTCACTGCCCGTATGAGTTTCATTCGTTCCAGTCGGTCGGCGCAAGTGACGTGATGGTGGTGGCGTTCTGCTGCGAAAGCGAAGCCATGCACCGGCTGGAAAAAAAGGTCCTGCTGCTGCACCAGCGCGAGAAGCAGTGCCTCAAGCCGCTGATGGACGAGGCGCAGCAGGCGTATCAGTATTTTGAAAACGATCCCGCGCTGGTCAATCTGCGTAAAAAGCCCACCGCCCCGTGGGGCAGCGACCAGCTGATCAAGCTCTATCTGGAGCAGCTGTTCATCTGCATCTGCCGCCGCGACGACAATGTCCGCTTTTCCCAGCGCGCCATCACATCCACGCAGTTTCACCAGCATCTGCTGCTGGCGCAGCAGGCGCGCGACTATCTTGCCGCGCACTATTCCGAGGCCATCACGCTTCCATCGCTGGCCGCGGCGCTCGGCATAAGCGTCTCACAGCTCAAGCGCGTGTTCCACGAGCAGATCGGCCAGAGCATGGTGCGCTATCTCACGGCGCTGCGCATCGGCGAGGCAAAGCGTCTGATCCGCGAGGGAAACCTCACGTTCACACAGATCGCCGAGCGCATCGGCATTGAGAGCATCTACTATTTCTCCAATCTTTTTAAAAAGCAAACGGGCATGAGCCCCACGGAATACGAAAAAACACTCAAGGAATAAAGGAGTATCTAAAATGCGAAGCTATGTTCTGAAAAAGGTCACATCCGCCCCCGATTGGGACACAATTGACGCACTTCCGATTGACAACCTCCAGTGGACAAATCCCCCGGTCGATATCCGTGCACAGGGGCAGCTCTGCTGGGACGAAGCGGCGATCTATGTTCGCCTGCGCGCGTGGGAAACAGAAATCCGCGCCGAGCACAGCGGACTTTTGCAGTCGGTCTGCGAGGACAGCTGTCTGGAATTTTTCCTCCGTCCCACCGACGATCTGCGCTACTTCAACTTCGAATTTAACCCAAATTGTGCGTTATATCTCGGATATGGCACAAATGTGACGGAATTGACGCGTCTGATTGTTGCCGACGAGCCCGCGCTGTTCCAGCCAAAGGCCGCGCGCCTGTCCGATGGCTGGGAGATCACCTACCGTGTGCCGTTTGCGTTTATCCGCCGGTTTTTCCCGGACTTTACACCGTGCGAGGGGCTGGCCATGTACGGCAACTGCTATAAGTGCGGCGATCTGACCGTGCGACAGCACTACCTGTCGTGGAATCCCATGCGCTGTGACACGCCGCAGTTCCACCGGCCGCAGGATTTTGGCCGCCTGATTCTGGGCGATTGACCGGATTCTGTGAAAAGTCCACAAATTTCATTTCTAAAATCTATTTAAAAATAACCCCTGTCCCGAATTGACACCCGAAAAGCCGCGTGGTATGATGAACTTACAGAATACCTGCGGCTTTCGCCGCGCAATTTAAGGAGGTTTTCTATTATGAACATGGTCGATACCCTCAAGGGTTCCTATTTTTCCGAAGTTCTGCCCGAGGGCTGGGACATTTCCAAGATTTATGACTGCGTCTCCAACGATCCATCTTCCGTCGGCGAGCGCCAGAGCTTCTGGAACGATGGCTTCCGTCCCGTCGAGTGCACGAACCTTGAAGAGTTCGGCGCATACATGGGTCACGAAATTGCCATGCAGATCAGGCTCACCAAGGAAGAGGGCAGAAAGCTGATTCTCATCCTGCCGGTTGGCCCGATGGGCATGTACAAGTGGGCGGTCTATTTCCTGAAAGAGTGGAATGTGGACTGCAAGCACGTCTACGGCTTCAACATGGACGAGTGGGCTGACGCCGAGGGCAACACGCTGCCCGCATCCGACCCCGCCGCGTTCCAGAACGCCATGACCGGCGCGTTCTACGGCCCGCTCGGCGAGCTGACTGTCCCCGAAAATCAGCGCAACTTTGCAACCAAGGAAAATCTGCCCACCTATCCGGAGAAAATCCGCAAGCTGAAGGCTGAGGGTGCAAAGCAGGTTCTGGTCTACGGCATCGGCCGTATGTGCCATATTGCATTCTGGGAGCCGCACTTTGCCAAGGACTACGCCTCCTATGAGGACTGGAAAGCAGCCGAGTACCGCGTCGGCGCGCGTCTGCATCCGTTCACCATCGAGCAGAACGCCATCACGTCGTTCCGCTCCAGCTGGCCGCTGATTCCGTGCTATGCCAACACCATCGGCCCGTGGATCATCTTCAACTCCGACTACGCCATCGGCGGCGCAGACGGCGTTCTGTCCCGCGGTATGCAGTGGCAGGGCATGAGCTTCTGGATGACGCTGCGCTATGGCCCGTGCCAGTACGTCACGTCCAGCAACATTCCCACCATGCCCGGTAAGCTGTTCTATATGAAAGAGCTGGCCGGCCCCCTGTGCGCCGATACCAACTGATTCAGGTAAACAATGCCCGCGCCGCCCGAGGGGCGGCGCGGATTTTTTGTGCCTCTGTCGGGACGCTCCCTCCCTTGCAGGCCGCTGTCTTGTGTGGGTGACGCCGCCGGAGACACAGCGGCTATCGCCGCAGGATAAAATCCCCCTGGC